>ERZ1643246.2170-NODE-2170-length-19352-cov-9.997046_pt1 | contig 19352 bp, 17 predicted proteins | sample MGYA00579265_ERZ1643246 | MGnify/ENA primary metagenome ERZ1643246 (study PRJEB29033, sample SAMEA4952261) | chicken gut metagenome | biome: Broiler Chicken; feature: Gastrointestinal Tract; material: Caecum | place: Ireland | collected 2018 | study: Broiler...
AGCCCATTCTCTTCAAACAAACGACCGTTCCCGACAAGATGTTCGACGAAGTTCTCAAATTTGTATAAATTCGAAAATAATCCGTTTCGGATGTAAAAAAGGCAGGCATCGCCTGCCTTTTTTCGTGTCGCAAAAAGTTTGACATTTTTCGCATCAATGGTTAAAAATCGTTCTTGACCTTGATTTTTCGAGTTTCATGTGTTATAATGACGAAAACGGAAGGAAAAAATCGAATTTGTTGAGGAAAAATCAGGTGAGACGTTTCGGTTTATAATCTGATCCGTTGAGAAAATCATGTGTCATCGGAGGACATCGAATGGAAGAAAAATTGACCCGTATGCGCCGCCGTGCAAACGACGAAATCAGTGTGGTAACCAGAAATATTGATGAACTGGAACAGACGGTCGATCGCTTAGGCAGTGAAATCGCACAGATGGTGGCCGAAAATGCTGTTTTGGAGGAGCGAATTCTTGCATCCAACGATCATGATCAAAAGCTCAAAATGGTTCGGGAAATCAAGCGCAATAATCAAAGACTGTACTACAAAAATCTTTCCAATCAGAACTTCAACGACATCATCGATTCGCTGGACACGCTTTTGAGCGTGATCGAGGCGTTCTATGACAGAAAATGCTACGCAAAGATCGTTCGGATTATTCCGGAGCGAAAACTTGACCGCATCGTACAGGATAACAACAAATATCAGAAAGTTCTTGATCTTATCGTAAAGACGCTGGACAAATTTGAAAAAGCGATGACGCGGTACGGGATCATGTCGGACAATTTCACGAAGCGGATCAAGAACGTGAAGACGCTTGCAAGCAAAACGCGGGAAATCGCGAGGATGGAATCGGAAGATGAATATCTTCTTTCGCAGATCGAGGCAAAGAAGACGCAGGAAATTGCGGCGGAAGGGCAGATCAGTTCGGACTACATTCCTGCAGCAAATCGTAATTTTATCAAAAATTAAAAAATAGGAGGAAATAAAAATGGCAAGAATCGATAAAGAGATGAAGCAGTATGAAAAGATCGCAGAGGCGATGACCGTGATCCAGGGCGCGCGCGAGTCTATGGAACGGCTGGCAATGGAGTACATAAAGTCCATCGACGATGCCGCGCATGATCAGCAGGAGGCATATTCCGATCAGCTGATCGAAGATAAGATCGAGATCGAAATGTTTGCCGAAGATCTGAAATTCCTGGAATTGCAGATCAAGACGAATGCGAAGACGGCACAGGCATTCGGCGAGTTGCAGACGTTGCCCGAGGCAATGGACGCGTGCAAGAGCCTGATGCGTAAAGCCCCCCGCTGGGATGTGCTCGGGAAAAAGATGGAAGGGCTGAAAGAGGCATTGAGCGATGCCAGAATGTCGGTAAAGAATATGCGCGAAGCGCTCAGCAAGACTTCGAACCCTGCGCTTGTCGATCTGTTCGGCAGAAAGAACGACAAAGATCCCAAGCTCGCCGAGCGTATTGCCGATGAAAAGAAGGCGCGCGAGGCGCGTTTGGTCGCAAAGTATTCGAAGGGTGCAAATCCTGTCGCAAGCGGCGCTGGTATGACCGCGAATTCCGATGCCAATCGCATTGATGCAATCACGGAGATGATTGACGAGGAAAACCGTAAGAACTAGGGGGCAAAGCGGATATGAGCTCCACGATCCTGGAATCGTATAAGCAGTTGATCGAGCTGTACAATCAGTACCGCCGCAACGGCGATACTTCTGCCGCCCTGCGTATGGCGCACAAGATCGTCGGCATTGCCGATGAACAATGTGCGCAGCAGGGTGTTGCGCAGGCGCTGAAAGATTATTATCGGGAAACGTCTGCCGCCGTCAAAGAGTTCATTGCGGACGTGAGATTGGGGGCACGCGTATTTTCGCACGGAGCGCCGAACGAAGAGGATAAGATCAAGGCTACGGACTGGTTTGCCGCAGACGTCCCTAATCTTACGATGCGGGATGTCGCGGGACTCAATGAGGTGCGCAATGAGTTCATGGTAAACATTTTTGCGCCGCTATCGCCCAAATATGCGCCTGTGTATAAAAAGTACCGCAAGGAAATGGGACTGCAGATCTTGCTTTACGGTCCTCCGGGAACGGGCAAAACGCACATTGTCAAGTGCCTTGCCGGACAGCTTGGATGTAAGATCGCCGTTGTTCAGATCAAGGATGTCATGGCAAATCTTGTCGGTGACGGCGCAAAGATCATTGCGGAAATTTTTGAGCAGGCAAAGCGCTACCAGAAGTGTATCATCTTTTTTGACGAGATCGACGCGATAGCCGCAAGCCGTGAAGACGATGAATCCCGTCATACCAAGGAGCAGCTGACTACGTTGCTGACCAATATGGACGGATTTTTGGCGGGGACCAAGCCCGATCAGATCCGCATCATTGTTGCCGCGACCAATCGGCCTTGGATCTTGGACAGCGCGATCAAGCGCGGCGGCAGATTTGATACGCAGATCTATGTGCCGCTTCCCGATCTTGAAGCGCGTAAGAAGCTTGTTGCTCTGGCACTCGGCAAAGATGAGAGCGTAAAAGACCGTCTCGACATACCCTGTGCGGAAGACGTGACGGTCGATTGGCTCGCCGAACGATTTGAAGGTTATGCGGGCGCCGACATCAAGGCAATTTGCAGACAGATCATAAACCGTCCGCTGCGGCGCGAGATCGAATATCTCAGCAAAAACAAGACGATGGCGCATGATTGCATCAGACGAGAGGACTGTATCAGCGTTCTGGAAAAATATATCAATTCCATTACGGACGAGATGCTGTTCTGTTATGATGCCTACGCTGCAAACGTCAGCCTTGGCGAATATCTCAAACTTTACAAGCCGATCGCAAAGGAAAAACGCAAACGGGGGGAACCTCTCCCGGCGCATGTCCTCCGCTGGCTTGACTGGTCGGATGCGGAGGAAGGCAAAAAAAATGACGACCCGTTTGTCGGGGAATCGGGATATCGGAAATGAGAAATCAAACAAACGGGACACAGAAGCAGTCCTTGTATTCAAAGTTCGCCGATCTGTATTCCTGCGCCCGCCGCCTGGTCCGACAAGGAGACCCTGCGGGCGCAAGAAAACAGATTATTTCCTGTATGGAGATATTGGCAGAGCTCTACCGTCTTTGTTCGGATCCGAAGGAAAAAGAGAGTATTTATACGCATATCTGCAACTTTAAGCGCATCTCCTCGGAGCTGTATGAATGCGGCGTCACGGAAGTTGTCAGGACGGCTATGAATCTGCGCGCCGAATCGGATCCTTCGGTCGGGAAGAAAGAGAATACGGAAGTCGGAAAGGTGATCGGTGCGGTACACATGTATGAGTGGTGCGCCGACATTTTTTCCAGATTTCAGGGCTCGGTTGCGGAGATCGAGGCACTCGGAAGCGGAAGCGGCACGGGCTTTATCATCTCTGCGAACGGATACTTACTTACCAACGATCATGTGCTCTACGATGACGCGCGTGATCGGTATGTTTCGGAGATCTCCATGTCGTTGGAGAACGGAACGCACCATGCTCATTTGGAGCGCATTGCTTCGGATCGGGAAAACGACGTGGCGCTGTGTCGGTTTGACCCGGCTTCCGTCGGAGAGGTGCGTCCCATTCCTCTGATTGGGGACTACTCCCGGTTAAAACAGGGTGCGATGGTCGTGATCATCGGAAACGCGCTGTCGATGGGCATTGCTCCCTTTTGGGGGATCGTCCGTCACACGCATGGCATAAACGGGAATCTTGTGTACGATGCACAGTCCAACCAAGGGGATTCCGGAGGGCCTGTGCTCAATCTCGCAGGAGAATGCGTCGGGATCAACAAATCGGTCACGGTGTCTGTGCGGCGCGAATCCCATACGATCGAGGTACATGGCATGGCCAATGCAACTCCTGCGGATAAAATCCGTGAGCTGTTGGAAATCTGGTGCAAAAAATACAATATTCAGCTATAGAGAGGGTGATTATGAGAACGCTTGACGAATTGAGAACATTGTTCGTGACTGCAAGAAATTATGCCAAGGCCGGCGACAATTCGAACAAACAGATCGTGATGGACAATATCCGTCTGATTTCCGATCACTGTAAGGAACTGTATCGGACGGCATCTGTGATGGACAAGGTCAAATGCCGCATTCAGTACGAAAGTCTGGATGCGATCATTGAGGAAATTGCCGCCCGCGGGTTGGATTCAGTGCGTGTCAGAGCGTTCTTCGGCTTTGTAGAATCGTCGTCGGAGACTCCCTCTTTTGGGGAGATCATGCGCGGTGAGGCACGCAAACAGCCCCCGACAGCGGGAAAAACAGATGCCGCTCCGCTTTCGGAGGGGGCAGGCGCGAGAGCCGTTCCCGATGCGCCGAAGAGCGGACAGGGGGCTTCGCGCGCAGGGAAGCGTGCTGCAAAGAACGACGCGCCTGCCGATTCGCCTGCGGGAGCAACTGCCGGGAAAAGCGCTGCGGGATGTGCTTCAAGGACGGAAACGGTGTCGGGAACAGGGGTGCCGAAGTTCGCGCCGGAGTGCCTCGCCGATTTTATCGGGCAGGAGCATGTCGTCAAGCGTGTTTCCGCGGAGATCGCCGCTGCCCAAAAGCAGGGCTTGAAACACATCGATCATATCCTGCTGTTCGGCAACCGCGGTTTGGGCAAGAGCACGCTGATGAAGCTCATCGCCAAGGAGCTCGGCGCGCAGTTTGAGTTCATGGATGCGTCGCAAATGGGCAACGACGTCCGTTCGCAGCGAGCCGTGCAGAAATTCTTACAGCGGATCAGCCAGATAGATGAACCTGTCGTGATCGCGTTCGATGAGATCCATGCGCTTCCCAAGCACATCCAGACCGGGCTTTTGACGCTCCTCAATGACCGCGTTTATTCGTATATGGACGAGAACGGCGTCAATCACAACCTTCCCATCAAAGAGTTTACCTTTATCGGTGCGACAACGGATGCTCAGGATGTGCTTTCTACCATCAAGGACAGATGCAACAATCTGACGTTCTATCTGAAAGATTACACAAGAGAAGATCTTGCAAAAATATTCGTCAACAAGTTTGCGGCAAAGGGGCTCGTCGTATCGGATGAAATTCTCACGATGTGTATTGACAGATGCAGAAGCTCCATTCGCGAAGTGGACGCTTTTGTAAACGGACTCAAAACAAAGGCGATCAATGCGGATGTCAGCCGCATCTCTTCGGAAATGGCGGTCGAATATTTTAAGGACATCGACCGCGATCCCATCGGACTGAAAGCGAAGGATCTGGAAATCCTCAATCATCTGCTCAATGAACCGACGGGGGTGATGTCTGAAGATACGCTCGCGGCGCGCGTTCATATGGACGCCAAAGTGCTCACGAAGGAGTTTGAACCCTATCTTCTGAAGATCGGTTTTGTCAGCATCACTTCGCGCGGCAGATCTTTAACGCAGAAGGCGATCGATTATCTGAGGGGAGGCGAAAAAAAGCGTACGGCGACTGAAGCCCCCGAAACGCAAGATTCGACGGGGCAGAAGGAAGCCTCGCAGGAGCCGCCGACGAACGATGGCGGCGACGTTGGCAATATCATAGACGAAATGTTCGGAGGCGACGGCAATGCGTAAGTCTGCGGAGTCGGCGCTTCCTGACGGAATACGCCAGCGCGAAATGCGTGAGGAGATCATCGGCCGTCTTGATCGGATTATCGATGGATGGAATCCCAAATTTGCAGAACTTTCGTCCGAACTTGGAGCAATTTCAAATCTTAAAAATGTCAGCGACCAGGCATTGGAAGCGTTGAAGCAGGCGCGCGACGAGCTTTCCGAGATGATGTTCCCGCGGAAAGATCGCCGCGTCTGCGATTGCTATGGCGAGTTGTTGACTCAGACCGAGAAGTTATTGAAAGTTCGTGTGCAAACATCGTTTGCGGGCGACAAAATAATACAACCGTCGGCGGATGCGGTACTAAGTGCAGTCCGCGTTTGGAGTGCGCTGGATTAAGAAGAGAGGTACAGGATGGATCTCATAAGAGCGGTCGATTGGAACAGATCGTGTCCCGTTATACGGGCATATGTGCAAATGAACTCCGCTGCGGAACTGAGCGCAAGCTGTCCCGACGGCTATCGTTTCTATTGGAAAAACAGAAAGATGGCATACGCCGATTGGAATCTTTCGGATTCGCTCTCGTTCGAGAAAAATCAGTCGTATGAGGTGTGCTGGATCAGACAAAACAATCGGATCATGGTTCCGTGGGGCATCGGCGAAGAGGGCGAGCCAAGAGTGAAGGCACACGGAGAGATCGTATTTTTTCTGAACGGAATCAAAAATATTGAAAAGTTTCTGAAAAAATTTCCGCTTGCTTGGGAGCAAAAAACGGAAAACGGCTTTTATTTTGAATATTTGAGCGAATATTTTATCGGCTCAGACGCTCAGCAGGGCGGAATATCGATTCGGCTTCGCGAGATGATTCTTTCGAAATATCGGGGAGATATCGTTAAGTATATCAGGGAAAATGACAATTCCCGTTTATCTGTCAATGCTTTTTTAGAAGAGAAGATCGGAAAGAACTTTGAAGAATACGGACTGACGCTCGAAGATCAGGACAAAGGAGGTGTGCGGTAATGGCGAAGGTCACGGCGATCATCCGAAGCGCTGGATTTTTTTTGTTCGGCGTCGGATTGGCGGCGCTCGGAATCATGCTTCCCACATCCCAACTTTTTGAATTTGCGCATGAGATGCTTGCGTCTCTTTTGCCGAACGTTGGAGGCGAGTTTGCAGCCGATAGCCTGGAAAAAAGTCTGGATCATATGTTCAGCGCGCACGAAAAAGCAAAGTTTCTGAAAGGGTTTCAAGAAGGACTCTTAAAGGAAGAAACGCTTAAAAAGATTTTCGGCGAGCTGAAAGAGAGCATGAAAGCCGGCAATACCGATTCTGAACAAAGGGGGATTGTCAAAAAGTTCTTTGATCAGCTCAAGAGCAGGAGAATCGAAAAGGAATTTTGGGAAAACATCTTTGTCAACATCGAATCTTCGGATGCTGTTTTGCAGGAGTCTGAAACATTCCGCGGATTAGAAGACGGTGAGCGGAAACTGGTTTCGGAATTGTTTGCCTGCGCCAAGAGAAAGTACCTTTATGAATCGGCACAGGAGCGCGATATCAAACTTGTTCTGAGCAGTCTGATGATGTTGCGGGAAGAGATATTGCAGATGAAGGACGCATTCGCTGAGGTTGAGGAAGCGAAGAAAGGCCTCGGATGGTTCATCGGCAGCGCCGTTCCGAGAGTGCATGCGCAGTACGGCGAAGGGGCTACATTGCAGAGAATCGTCTATGCGTCCCGCTATGAACGTCAATACACCGTCCGTGAGTGCCCTGTATGCGGATATAACGGTTCGAGGATCTACACCGATCCGAAGACAAATCTGACAACTTGTGCGGCATGCGGAAGTCAGGTTTCCCTGCTGGAATATTCGGAGCCGGAGCTGTATGAGCGTCTGTCCGCCATGATTTCGGGAGAAGTCGATCATATCTTGGAGGGCGTTGACCTGCTTTCGCAGATAAGCGATGAGACGAGGGGCGAAATCAAATCGCTCGTGGAAAACAGCCTTACGCGGGAGGAAATGAAGCGTCTTTTTGAGGACTACCATCAGGACTTTTTAAGTAAGGTCACCGAAAATAAGGAAAGCGGCGAGCGGTACATAAAGACCCTCATCCAAAGAGAAATCTTGCCGCATTTGGAAGATCTGAAAGGAAAGAGTGAGGAAGATCGTACCTATCAGACGGCGTTGATCCGACAGATGAAGTCGTTCTGCGAACAAATGTCGGAGATGCACAAATATGCAAGGGAGCAGCTGGGCGATCTGAAAGAGCTGCGGCTTCTGGTCGAAAACCTGTGCACCAAGGAGTACTTCCAGGAGCGGACGAGCGTGCTGTCCGAAGATGTGCGCAAGGCGATCAAATTTGGGTTTGAAAATTCGCAGGCGATCACGGAAAGCGGAGTTGCTCAGATCCTTGCAAAACTGGACGGGCTCAAAAAGGAGGGCGGACAGGACAACACGGAGAGACTGGAACAGCTCATCCGCGAGGAAAATATGCAGCTGAGCGGGAAAATTGTCGGTCTGCAGAAACTTGTCGAAAGCTGTAATAAACTGATCCGTGACGGTGAGGAAAAGAACGTGGAATCCTTCCGACAGATCATTGAACGGCTGACGGAGATCAGGGATCTTCAGCTCGGGGTGAATTTTGTCGCAGGATTCAAGGGGATATATGAAGGAAAAGTTCCGGATAAGTATCTCATCGACGAAGGCTTTGAAGAGGAATTTCCCTGCCTGTATTGCGGTGCGGTGGCGGTGCATGAGACGAATGAGGATCAGGTCTGTAAGTGTACGGTTTGCGGAAACAAGTATAAAAAAATTGCGATCGGATTTCTTCCCACACTGATCAAAGACGGCAGAGTCGATCCGCAGGAGGAATATATCGCAACGGAAGAAAATACCCGCAAATGGCGCGAGAAACATACGGTAACATGCAAAGGATACGCTCTGCAAAAAAAGAACAGTGACGGGAATTCGATAACGGACGGAATATACATTATTCCGAATATCGGAGAAAGTTGTCCCGGTCGCTATGATTTCAGTGAACTATACCACAGTGCAACCACTCTGATCTTTCATGAAAATCTGAAAAATATCCAGGATGGTTTTTTTTCCAAGTTTCAACGCTTGACATTAAAGAATATCGTAATCACAAAGGGGCAGGAAGGCTGGAAGTTCATAGGTCGGACCATTGATACGGATGAGGACGTTCATGTCTATGGAAAGACAAAAAACGGCTTTTCAATCAAATCAAAGAAAAGGACTTGATTTTTCGAGGAGACAGAGATGGATACAAAGGACGAACGCAAACAGGAAACGATAAACAATAAGAAAAATACATCCGAGCAGCCCATGGGCGAAAAAACAGCTGCGGCGGCGAAGCCTGTTCAAAACGAATCTGTCAGCGGAACGGGAACATCTGCAACCGAAAAGAAGAAATCTGCTGATAAGTTGGACAGAATGAGCTTGAAATTTTTAAAGAAGGGAAAGAAAAAGTCTGCCGCGAAAGAAGGCGTGAATCCTTCGGAATTCTCAAAGAAGGAAAGCGAACAGTCTTCCGAGAAAGTGAAGAAGCACTCTGCCGACAAAGGGGACAAGCCGATCAAACCTTTGAAAAAAACGGCAGCAGAGCTCCTGCGCGAGAGCAATCGGGCGGTATGCGATGCCCGCAATCTGTTTGAAGATGTAAAGACGAGAAACACACGGTTTTTGGAAGAAGTGCTTCAGGTTCTGAGTACTGCGAAGGTCAAGAGGGGTTATTACGAAGGCAACAACGGATCAAGACCGCTTCCGAGAGACACGGCGCCGTCCGGATGGAAGAAGACGGACGGGACGAAGGATGTGAAGGTCGGATTTTGTCTTTCTTCCAAGCGTTCCAAAGAAATTTTACAAACATATGCCGACCGCGCGCAGGAGCTTTGCCTGCTGCTCACGGACTACATTGCGCATCAGAATGAGGTCGAGCAAACGATTCTCAGCATTTTATACAGACTGTCCGAGCTTGAAACAGGGAGACTGAAACAAAAAGAGGCAGCGCTGCAAAAAAAAGAGCGCGAAATTGCGATCTATCAGACACTCCTGGCAGAAACACTGCAAATTCAGGGGCAAGACAGCAAAAAGAAGAATTTGATCGGGCAGATTGAACAATTCCAGATTGCAAGCAATACGTTGGTCGTCATCCGCAATATCTGTGATATATGGGGAGGAAGCGAAGACCTGCAATATGGCAAATACATGCTCGATAAGATCAAAATTGCTCTGACGGACTATGAAAAGGAGCTGGAGGAGAACAAAAATGGCGGTTTTGGGGATTGATTTCGGGACGTCCTACACTTTTATCGTAAAGCTTTCCAAACAAAGCGGAAAAGAAAAGGTCGAATTGTTCGGCAAAGAATTGTATGATAAACCGACAAGTCTGAATGTCAGGGGGGCTGATCCTGATTTTTATCTGAAACATTCCAAGGGGATCAGAACGTGGATCGCTTTGGATAAAAAAGGCAGGTGGATCGTAGGAAAAGAGAGCATTGAGAATGCTCTGAAAAATGGCGGTGTTCAGGAAGGAAATATCTGCAAAGATATCAAGGATCTGCTTCGGAGTTGTACTTCGAATGATATCTCCAACCAAAGTACCCTTTGCGGTAAAATTTTTACTTTGAGCAACGGTCAGGAAAAATATTATAGCGGAATTGAGTTGGCAAATGAATTTTTCCGAGCCATTGTTCAGAAGAATCAGGACAGTTTGAATCCGATTGTCACCGATGACATTCGGGCGATCGTCATGGGAACGCCTGCCTGCGATTTGTCTTCCTCCGACAAAGATTTTTATGAGTATCGGGGCAATTTGGTAAGCGAGGTATTGCCTTCGATCTGCGGTTCAATGGGGCTGGAAGCGGAAAAGGTAAAAACCCGAGTTTGGTCGGAGCCGGTTCTGGCAGGATTTGCCTATCAGAAAATTGCTGCGGTCCCCGACGGACGGACGCTTGTGATCGATATCGGCGGCGGAACTTCGGATTTTGCGATTGTTGAGAGAAAACGCGGAAAGTTTTCTTTGTTCAAAAAAAGCCAAGGGGGGACATTGCCTGCCGGAGCTACTTTCAACGCAAATCTCCAAACCATGATTGAAACAAAATTCGGAGTAACAATAGCAGATGACGCCGCGTCTCTGGAAGCGCTGAAAGAGGAGATGTTTCTCTCGCCCTATTCACCACGTTTCCGATCGGAATCATTGTCGACGGAAGGTCGTTTACAAAGATATTTTGAATATTATGACCACGGACGGCGCGGTGTCGTTACACAGGGAGAAGCGAGTTATCGCGTAGCTTTCAATGAATCGGATCTGAAGGGTGTTCCGAAGGACGTCGGAGATGGGTTGCATTGGGACAAGGCGAATACGGCAATATGGAATACGGAAGAGGGATTTCAGAGCGTATTTCAAACTTTTTCAGAAAACTTTAACGAGTTTTGGAAAGAGATTACGGACAATGGCAAGCTCGGATCGGAGGACGTGTTCCAAAGTGTCTTCTTTGTCGGGGGGACCAGCGCCATGTTTCCGCTTCGGTATCGGATCTGTCGGGAGCTTTTGGAGTTGGAACCGATCACTGAGACGCATGGCAGCTATAGGCGCGTAAAGGGTTGGGAGCGGAACAGAAAAGAAGTGCCCGTTATTTTCCCCGAGTTGGAAAGTGAATTTAAACTGTCCTTTTCCAATACGATTGCGTTGGGCGCGGCATATTTCGGCGCCGAATATCTTAGGGAAAAAGATGCAACAGGCGAAGAAAATCAAACGAATGGGTTAGCTTGGCAAAAAGTCGGGCTTGAGATCGCCGATATTCCCGAACTTTGGCTTCGTTTCCCGCCTGCAGAAAATTCTCAAGAGCAAATCCCCGACTTCAAGTTGTTTTCCGAACAATTCAAAAAAGACGGAAGTGCCGGCGCAGGGCAGCCTTTTATGGGTGACTATGAGAAAGGCGAAAAGTTTCGCTTTCAGATCGTCAGAAAGATCGGCGATAAGGAGGTTGTATATCCGAGGAGCAGTCAGAAAAATTCATTTTATTATGGCGGATTGCCTCCGAAAGCATTGCGAGACAAAGACTACTCGGTTATCATTTTCGCCGACTATGAAGAGCCCATTATGGGGATCTATGTCTGCTATTTTGATCCGAAAGGAGATCAAAATTCGGTACAAGAACCCGTGCAGGATTATGTATATATCTTTCAGGAAGGAGAACCTTTGAAACTCAAAGAGCTGAAGTACTATGGAGAATGCTTTGCTTCCGGTATCAGCGGAATCGGCAGTTCGGGGTATTGCAGAAAATATGTGTTCTCGAGCGGTGGAGATTCCTTGGAAGGAAAGAGGTATGCCATTCGGTATAATGTGCTTCGGTCAGGAGAACAATTGCCTCATGGCTGGCAACTGAAAAAACAAAATAACGAGGTGTAAACATGAGACCGAGAGAGGGGATTAATGAGCCTTTGAGAAAAAGAAATGTAACCGATCAGACGATAATGCAGAAGACCTCCGATGCGTTGCCGCATGACGGTACAGCGCATCAGGCAACAGTGCAAAAGGTATCCGATCCGCTTCTGCATTCCGATCATATGGAGCTGCAAAACGAGCTTAGAGCAGTGCGGGAAATGCTTGACAGCTTGGAAATGCAATTGCAGTCGGTCAGGATGCTGTTGGGGAAGGCTGCTCTTGCAGAGCCTTCCATCGGTCCGATGAAAACAGCTCTGTCAGAGAAGGCTTCCGAGCTCGAACAGTCGATCGTGTATCAGCTGGATAACCGAATGACGGCTCTGAACAGCAAAAGTGCGGCTCTTGGAAACAGGATCGCTGTCCTTGACAGCAAAATGGACTCCGTTCGCGACAGGCTGACCAATCTCGAAAATTCGCAGTCGTCTGGCTTGGAGGAACGGTTTAATCCCATCCGTACAGAGCTGGAAAAACTGAAGAAGTCCTGCCAGGAAATGCTGAGCGGGTCGCAGTGGAAGAAGATAGAGCAAAACCTCGTTTCCGTTCAGGAATTGCAGAATAATGTTCTCAACGTCTCCAGGGAGATCAAGACTGCTCGTCTTCACGAAAAAAAGAAGAGTACGTCTCCCTCTGCCAAAGTCTATCTCACATGGACAGCTGTTTTTGCATTCTTTCTGATTGTCAGCGCGCTGTTCATGACGGGAGGGATTTCGGGGTTTGATTCCTATGGTCAGCTGAAGATCTCAACGCTTGTTTTTTTCTGTATTTCCATGGTTGCGTTGATCGTCGCCAATATTCTGACGGCATCGTCGGACAATGGCGTTTTTACGTCAAAAGCTTGGCGGATATGGTATTATTGTATCTGCGGAGCGCTATCTCTGACCACGTTTATTTTGTCATTTATCGTGTTACTCGTATAACCGAATAGGGAGCGGAAACAGTCCGTTGAACGAGTCGTCGATGTAAGTGCGAAGGAAAAGCCGGCCTTGTCTGTCGCGGACGATGTAGATGGCAATGTCGCTGTTCTCTCTGCACGCCGAACGGATATCCACGGTCGCCGACCGCCTGACGCCGTTGGCATCCCTGCTGAACAGAGATAGGATTGCCGTTGCCGCGTCGCCGATATGAAAGCATTTTCCGTATGCAGGGCGGCTCGGCGGATCTTCATTGACGATCGGCAAGGATACGTCGATCGGATGGCATCCGTATACGCCCGTGAGTCCGAATTGGAGATCGTGCATGTCGTTATGACTCCTTTTTTGTCTTATCATATTTCAGAATTCGGAAAGAATTATAGTAAAGAATGTTGAAAACGGAGGAAATTTGCCGTGGAAATTAAAGAAATAGTTATCTATTCCGTGAAATATGCGATAGAGCATTGCATAGACGATGAAAGGGAGAATGACGAATCGTCGGATCGTCGTGTGATAGAATGGATTCATAAAATAGTAAAGGAAGGCAATCACAACCAGAAAACGCGCAATAAAATGATAAAAAGGATTGCACGTTTGCTCAAAGCAAGAGAGGCGCAAAAACGAAACTTATTCCCTTATTCTCTGCTTAGGGGGCATGCCTTTGAATTTCAAATTACAAAGGATCAAGTTTCCGAAAGCCAAGATGTAAAGGAGCATGTTTCCGAATATCAAGATGCAAAGGGGCAGATATTCGAGTGTCTTCCTCAGAAAGATCTCGGCGAGAGCGGTCTGGACGAGTTGTATCACTTTGTGCAGACGCATGGGGGAGATAAATCGTTCGGTTCGGTGGTGTACGAGATCATGGAACTGCACAATATGACTCCTCCGCAGGTATACCGCAATGCGCGGCTCAGCCGACAGGATTTTTCGCGTATCACCAGTGAACGCAGTTCGGGCGTGAAGAAATCGATGGCATGGAATATCATTATCGGACTTCATTGCAGCTTGGAAGAAGCGGATCGGGTATTGTACAGTGCGGGATATATCCGTCGGAAAAATTATACTGATCTCATTATGGAATACTTCATCGGACATAAAAACTACGACATCATGGCGATCAACGATGCACTTTTGTTGCTCGGACAAAGACCGCTTGTATGTTATCTCCCGGTCAAGAATAAAGATCCTTTTTCCTGATTGTTTCTCGATTGTGACAAAAGGACGGCAGTTATTTCTGCCGTCCTTTTTTGCTTTATTTGTCGTACTTTTTGCGACGGAAATGAGGTTCAGGTAAGGTATAATAGGGTCAAACATGGGAGGTCACGTATGGAAAGTGCAATTGAGAAAAAGAAAATGAAACTGGCAGAGATCCTGTTTGACGATACGGATATGTCGGAGATCGTTTTAAAGAATCGTGAGGGGAAACGTATTCGGTTTGGTCAGGTATATGCAACGATCATGGAAGAAAACATATGTTGCATTTTGTCGCCGATCGACGTCATCGAGGGCGTTGCGCCTGATTCGGCTTTGCCGTTTCGCATGGGGGAGGACGGTGAATTAAAGGTTGCAGATCGAACATTTGCCGATCGCCTGTTTGAGAAATATTATCTGTTTTTGGAAAAACAGTCTGAAAAAAAGGAGGAGAAAGATGAATGAGCTCGAGCGCGTTAAGGCGCGCAGGATTTACAGGAACGCTCTTTGCGAAGACAGCGTTCAATTTACGGATTTCAAATTGCGAAAAGACTTTCAGCTTATGAACGAAATCGACCGATATCTCGGTGAGATCGAAGGACAGGCATATGCCTGTCAGCAAGTTAAAGAATATCTGTTCGGGCACCTGTATCGGAAGAATACCAAAGGCCCTGCGGGGCTGTTTATTTTTGCGGGGCCTCCTGCCGTCGGAAAAACGTTCATGGCAGAACAGATCGGCAAAGCTCTGCATCGTCCGTTTGACCGCTACGATATGAGCGGTTATTCGGAAAAGGACAGTGTCGATTCGCTGTGCGGGACGCATCCGTCTTATAAAAATGCAGGGCCCGGAAGATTGACGAGCTTTCTATATTCGCATCCGGTTTCGGTCATTCAGTTCGATGAGATCGAAAAAGCAAGCCCGCTGGTTCACAATCTTTTGCTGCAGATTCTCGAAAAGGGAACGATCCGCGATGTGTATATGGATCAGGAGATGTCCGTACACGATGCGATCATCATTATTACGACAAATGTCGGAAAAGAAATTTATGATCAGAACAACGGTCAGTATGATTTTTCGCGTACGGCGCTTGCTACACTTGTAAAGGCTTTCGAAAATGAAATCAATCCGCTCACGAACGCGCCCTATTTTTCCAAGGCGATCGTGTCGCGTTTTGCTTCCGGAAGAATTATCATGTTCAACAAATTGCGTCCGGAAATATTGCGCCGTATTGTCATAAGTGCCATTCGCAAACAGATGGATGAGTATCGCGAACAATATCGGATCGAGATCACGGCGGATGTGAGTCATTTGGCGGATACAATCATATTATCGCAGGGCGCGGCGGCGGATATAAGAACGATCCTGCGAGCCGCAAAAGTATTTTTTGAAAAAAATTTCCTGCGCATCGTACAAAAGTTTTACGAAGAAACAAAGAGTTTTCAATTCCGTCGGATCAATTGCCGTATCGATTTGTCGGATATGTCCCCGGAAGCGGAAAAAATATATTTTCATACCTGTAAAGCACGTATTCTTGCCTATGGGATCGCAGACGACGCTTTTCTTGTTACGGATGATCAGACGGAAGTTGTTCGCCTGGACAAACATACGGATCTGTGTGCGCTCCGCAATATGGACGGATCGGCCGCTGTCATTAATATCGGCGCTGACGCGGATGGCTTTGCTGCGAAGCTGTTCCTTGCGCTTGTCGATCTCGGAATGCCGATATACGTATACAGCGACGGGCCGCTCTCCGATTCGGAGTTTCTGTTTTATACCGATCACGGTGCCGTTGATTGTTTTTCCGTGCAGGACTGCAGCGACGGGATGCATAGTTGGATGCGCGGGATCGTGGACGGCATTTCTCTGAGTTTTATGACCCAGACATTGTTTCGGGCAAACCAGGCGATCTGTTATGAGGTTTCCTATCGTTTTGCGGAACAGGCGCAGACGATCGAAATGATTTTGTCAAAGATGGATGTTCAGATTGCCTTTGACGGAAGCGAACAGACGTTGTTTGTCGAAGGCAATGCTATTCCGAATGTGACGTTTGACGATGTGATCGGTGCGGAAGAAGCAAAAAAGGAGTTTATCCCCATCATCCGACAGTTGAAAAACGCAAAAAAATATATTCGCGAGGGCATGGAAATACCGAGGGGAATTATCCTGGACGGCGATCCCGGCACGGGAAAGACAATGCTCGCCAAAGCGGTCGCGCACGAGGCAGGGCTTCCGTTTATTCAAAAGAATGCGACAGAATTTCTGAATATGTGGATCGGCGAAGGTGCAAGGAAAATTCGGGAAATGTTTGCGACTGCCCGCAAATACGCACCCTGTATTGTCTTTGTCGATGAAATTGACGCTATTGCAAAATCGCGGTTGGGCTCGGTCGCGCAATTGCAGCATACCGATAATCTGGTCAATGCATTCCTTACTGAAATGGACGGTTTTATGCGTGATGAAAGTGCTCCCGTGTTTCTGATCGCGGCGACAAATTATAACACGCAGAGCGATGTGACAAAGCTGGATGAGGCATTTTTGCGTAGGTTTGACAAGAGAGTTCACTTGGATCTGCCCGATTTTTCGCAGAGGCAGTTTTTCTTAAACAGAATGCTGGGACGTTATTCTTTCGCCTGTGTATCGTCGGAGATGATCTTCAATCTGGCTCAGCGCTCAGTCGGCTGGAGTCTTGCGGATCTTGCACAGGTCGTTCGGAACGCCGTCAGACGATCGGAAGATCCTGCAGACGGAACGTTCGCACTCTCGGATGAGGTCCTGAACGAGGCTTTCGAAAACTTTGAAGGCGGAGAGAAAAAGCAGTTCGGCGAACAGGCATTGCGCAAAACAGCCTTCCATGAAGCGGGGCACGCTGTGGCAGCCGCAATGCTCGGTGTGATGCCGTCCTATGTGACAATTGTTTCACGCAGTGATTATTCCGGATATATTTCCTATTCTGAAGAGGGGAAAGTGACGTATACGCGTCAGGAAATGCAGAATAAAATCTGCATTGCCATGGCGGGACGCGCAAGCGAAATGATGGAGTACGGGAAGGAAGGAATCACATCGGGAGCAAGCAGCGATCTTCGCGTGGCGACAAGAACTGCGAGACAAATGGTTTGTTCCTACGGAATGGAGGACGATTCACTCATGTGGATTCCTTCCGACCAATATGCGAATCTCTCCGCTGTTCGGAAGAAGATCAAAAAGATCATCAAGACGCAGCTGGACAGGGCGAAGCAAATGATTGCGCAGGAGCAGAAAAAAATACAGGCGGTGGTCAAGGCTCTCTTGCTCAGAAACAGTCTGAACGGAGAAGAATTGCAAAATATTTTATCGGCATGTCAGGAGGAAAACAATGAATCGTGATATTATCAATTATTTGTTATATCAATTGAATCAAGGAAAAACGCAGTTATATGTTTCCGCAATCAAGTCTGAATTGGAAGTAAACCCTATCGTGCTTTTCAACACATTACAAAAGCTTTTGCAGAGCGGACTGATTTATCTTGTCGGGCAAGAAAGTTTTGTTTTCGCCGCCGACATCGGCACATTCCGCAATTATCTGCTTGCGCTTGAAGAGGGGGAGGAGTTGAGCTTCGGTGAAGGGGACGGACGGGAACGGATCTCTTACGAGGAAGTGATTCGCTCATCTTGGGAATATGAAACCGAGGAAGAAAGGCAGCCGCATCAGATTGCAATGAGCGAAGCATTCGGCAGGAACTCTTTCGGTGATATGTTCGATGACGATGAAGAAATCGATGAAGAAATGAACGAAGATGACCATGAAGATTGTGACCAAGAAGATCATGATGACGATGAAGATGACGACGATGAGAATGACGATGATGAAAACGACGATTTTCGGCTTAAACGGTTCAGGCTTTCTGAGGCGAGCAAAAAGCGTACGGAAGTTATAAGGCAGATCTTGGAAGATCTGCAAAAAGAGATCCTTGAAACAACGAAGCAGACCCACGCGGAAGAAGCGGAGAGCTCTGCGGCAGAGGAAGCTTCGGGTAAGGCGGCAGAGTCAGAGGGAAATCTGGATAAGGCGGCATCGGACAGGGCGGCGCTGTTTACGCCGCAGGATTCGGTAGAATGTAAGACACAGGCTCTTTTGCGCGCCGGAAAAGCGGCAGATCGGGAGGAGGCTCTGCGCATTCTTGCGCTGAAACTGTGTATCGAACAGAACGCGGCGACTGCTTCGCTGTTGCAGCGGGCGCTGTCGATCGGTTATGTTCATGCGACCAGGATTTTGGAATGGATGGAAATGCAAGGGTATGTATCGGGAATAATGGGAGTGTCCAGAAAGAGATCGATCCTTATTACCATGGAGCAGTTCGATCGGGTCTACGGGAAATTCTGAAAATGTACATCAGACGAGAAAGGAGGGAAGATGGTTTTTGTTACAGGGGATACCCACCGCTCTGACTTAGGGCGGTTTGATGGGTTTTGCAAGCAATATCCTTTTCTGACGAAAGCGGATTACATGATCATTGCGGGAGATTTCGGGGGCGTGTGGTCAAAGAAAACGCTGGAGTGCGATCTGGACGCGTTTTCCGATCTGCCATTCACTGTTTTATGGCTGGACGGAAATCATGAAAATTTTGACCTTCTTGAAAAATATCCGATCGAGCAATGGCATGGCGGAAATGTTCACAAGATTCGTTCTGACATTTTGCATCTGATGCGCGGTCAGATTTTCAGACTTGAAGGAAAAACCTTTTTTACCTTCGGAGGCGCAACGAGCGTCGATCGTGCTTGGCGCACGGAAGGGCAGTCGTGGTGGAAACAGGAGCTTCCGACCTGTCAGGAACTGGAAGAGGGCATTCGAAATCTGAAATTGCATGAAAATCGGGTAAATTATGTGATCACGCATTCGTGCAGTGAACGCGCGTTTATGTATCTTATCTCGCACGGGATCGCAAGAGAGAAATGGAATTGCGCAGAAAACGGGATGCTTTCCTACTTAGAAGAGAATATTGTTTCGTTTGATCATTGGTATTTCGGGCATTTTCATGTTGACATGGACCTCAACGAACGTTATACGGCTCTGTTGCATGAGATCGTACGGGTTGTCTGAGTGTCCTCATTGGTATGGAAAGATACGTAGAAAATTTTATCGCCCTGCACATTGTTGCGGGGCGTTATGCTCATTTGCATGATTTTTTGTTTTTGTGAAAACCCGATGAACGCAAATCACAACAATTTTATGCTTGTCTCGTGTTCAG
>ERZ1643246.2171-NODE-2171-length-19350-cov-6.130137_pt1 | contig 19350 bp, 16 predicted proteins | sample MGYA00579265_ERZ1643246 | MGnify/ENA primary metagenome ERZ1643246 (study PRJEB29033, sample SAMEA4952261) | chicken gut metagenome | biome: Broiler Chicken; feature: Gastrointestinal Tract; material: Caecum | place: Ireland | collected 2018 | study: Broiler...
TCCTGAGTCTGCAATTTTTCTCAATTTCCTATTGACTTTTTATTTGCAGACTTATCCCCTATTATAACATAGGAATGACCAGGTGAGGGATTTGTCAACAGGTCCCTTATTGTACCTTATCAAGCAATTGGATCGCATTTGAACTGCACGCTGCGCTCCCACAGATAATGCTCCGACTGGGGCTTTGTGAGCAAGAATCCGCTGCGTTTTGAGCGCACCTAAAAAGCAGGGTTTTCAGAAGGTGTCCAGTGAAAAAACGTGGATAGGATCAGCGACCATGCAAGTATATGTTGCCTCTTGCGCAAAAGATTGGTTACTAAGCTCAATAAACGAGGAGCACGCAAATTGGTACAGCTGATTGAGTTGCTAAAAGTTTTGGAATTCATAAATTTCGCATGAAATAAGTGGTACAGTATTGGCTTGATTGTACCTACTGTATCGCTGATTTCACATAGCGAACGACTTGGAGGTGTTTAAAAATGAATATAGAACACGCATTTGTCCAGTTTGATCTCATCGTTTTGTGGTCTGCGTAACAGAAAACGCTGGACATGCTAAATCATGGATGCAATGACTTTGCGATACTGGCTACGGGCAGTAGTAGGTAAAAGGCTGGTGCTGATGATGAAGCGGCTGACGATCGTAATTAAGCCTTTTTGACGCTGGAAATCAATCAGGTGCAATGGTTGAAGGAGAAAGGAATTTGCGTCGCGTTAATCAACAGTACCATCTTACCTGAAAAATGTCAGAAGTTGTTAACAAAAATTCGAGAAAGAACATTGTGGTTGCCTTGCCTGACGCCGAAAATGCTGCAAAATGAAGTACAGACGGAACTGCTGTGTGCCAAAGTTGACGGTGTGAAGATCGACGAGGTGCACTGTGTAGTCAAGCAGGGTTTGGGTTCCGCGAAGACTATCTGCGCATCACGGATTTTGTTTCAAAGCTGCGCAGACGGGCGGTTATTGGTGCTTTTACAGCTATGTCAACATCGTCAACAGAAGCGCAGATCATAAATAGATTGCAAATGAAAAACCCATTCGATGACCGTGGCAGCGTAACGCGTGACAGCATTCGTCTTCCTATGATTGAAATAGGGTATGGACTGAAAGGTTGGAAAAATGCCGTTGTGATAGAGCATAGTAAGCGAGAATTCTATTGTGAATTGTAACATAGTTTAATGAGTCAAGCGGCTGAAGCGATTTCTGAAAAAAGAGGGCTTCTCAGTGACAAACTTTTATAGCGTTTGCAAAGATAAAGAAAAACAGTTTTGACGATTTGCTTTCGGTGGTATTCGCATCATGGTGACAACGAACGCTTTTGGTCGTGGTATGAACATTCTGGATATTCGCTTAGGGATTCATCTTTACGATCAATAAGGATCTGATGGAAACGATCAAAATGGGCTTGATAGGCCGAGAGTGAAAAGATCGTCTGGATGCATTAGCTGCACTGGGAAGGCATGCACAGGACAAAAACTGCCGTGGTGCATAATCCCAAATTTTTTTGTAAAAAAGAAGATCAGCGTGATAACTGCTGTCATACAAAAAGGGGGATCTGGAGGTTATAAGCCAAGCGAAAATGGTTTGGACCGGCTACTTGATGAGCATACTATCCTTCAGAAGGAGGAGATTACCATGAACGACATGATTCGGTGCGGTCAAATTTATCAAATTCTGGCGCTCAACGAGGAAATGTACAAAAATGGACATGTTTCCCGCGAGGAACATGATTTTGTGCAGCGTTTGCAGGCGAAAAAGTTGACGAATCTCCATGGACGCGATACAATAGGAGCACTAAAAAACGATTTAACGTAAACCGAGGAGGTAGAGATGGACGTCCGCAAACTGGACGACCTGTTGGCGCAGGGCCGCAGTATTTTCGAAATGAAGATTGCTGTGGCCTACTACGCCCGCGTGTCGACCGACAAAGACGAGCAGCTGAACAGTTTGGAAAATCAGCAGCGCTTCTATGAAGAATATATCCGCAGCAACCCGAATTGGACGTTTGCAGGCGGCTATGTAGACGAGGGTATTTCCGGTACTTCGGTTGCCAAACGTGAGCAATTTTTGCAGATGATCGAAGATGCGGAGACCGGACAGTTTGATTTGATTGTCACTAAGGAGATCAGCCGATTTGCCCGTAACACACTGGACAGCATTCGATATACTCGTGAACTTCTTCGTCACGGCGTCGGCGTGTTTTTCCAAAATGACAATATCAATACCTTTGATAAAGATGCTGAACTGCGGCTGACCATCATGTCCTCCATTGCGCAGGATGAGGTGCGCAAGCTGTCCGAACGCACCCGGTTTGGTTTCAAACGGGCGCAGGAAAACAGCGTGCTGCTGGGGCAGAACAATTTATTCGGCTATAATAAGGTGGATGGCAGGCTGGAAATTGTCGAGCAAGAAGCAGAAATTGTTCGTGAGGTGTTTGAACGATATGTTGCCGGGGAGATGGGGCTGCGCGCGATTGCCAATGATTTGGACAGCCGTGGTATTGTCGGCAAGCAGGGGAGACCGATCACCTATTCCACCTTATACGGTATGATTCGCAATCCTAAGTATAAGGGTTTTTACGCTGGACGGCGATATGCAACACGGGACTATCGGGACGGGCGTACCTATCGGTTGGGGGCGGATAAATGGATCGTACACGAGGATGCGAAGGTGCCCGCGATCATTCCAGAAGCACTTTGGGAAGAGGCGAATTGTCTGCTGGCTGAGCGCGGCAAGACGATGAAGCAGCATGCACAGGCATCGCAGAATCGCTATGCTTATAGCGGCAAGCTAATCTGTGCCAAACATGGCACGACCTTTCACCGGCATGTCTACAAGAGTAAGCGTAGGGGAGAGGTCGAGTGTTGGAACTGCAAGTTATATCGGCTCAAGGGGAAACAGAGCGGATGCAGTTCGCCAACGATTTATAGCAGTGAGTTGGATCGAGTACTATCCCGCGTATTCGAGCGGGTGATTGATGAAAAATCCGATGCCATGCAGGAATATATCCAAAACCTGAAAGACTTTGCAGAGCAGCAGGATCACCGTGCAGAACTGGAACGGCTGGCGCAGCAGATCGATACGCTGACGGCTAAAAAGGAAAAGCTACTCGAACTGGCGTTGGACGGTGCATTAGCCAATGAGGAGTTCAAGCGCCGCAATGAGCAGTATAACGAACAGATGGCAGCATTGGAGCAGCAGCGCAGTCAATTGCAGAACGCCGGACAGGATTTGGAGGCGCGCATCAAACGGGTGGAAAAGCTCTCGAAAACCATCGAGCAGCAGTGGAACGATCACTGCGGTTTTCCCCGTGAGATGTCCAAGGCGTTGGTCGATCATATTGTGGTAGATGCAGATGAGACCAATACAAAAATCTATCTGGATATCTGCTTGACGATGGGCAAGGAATATCATGCGGAATATGAAAAACCCCAGACCCGAAATCAAATCCTTTCGTTTGAGGAAATCCACATCTCACAGGCGCAGGTGTCTCGCTTGGAAAAAGGGGCGCTCGAGCATATCCGAAAACGCATATGAAAAAAGCAGGCCGTTTGCGGCCTGCTTTTTTGTGACGCTGCCTTTATCGGGTATCGGAAGCGCTGTTGATGGGGGTGGTGCTAAAAATGATGCGCGAGGAGGGAATTCCCTGACGGGACATGTATCCGGATAGTGACTGTACCGTTTGCACGGTGTTGCGGCTATGGTGCAGTTTCAGGACAACGGTTGCAGTAGTCGCGGCGAATTGCTGCGCAGTGGTCGCGTAGGCGCGGGCAGCGGACTGGGTATCATCTCCACAATTGAGGGTCGCATCCCACATCCGATATCCCGCTCCGGTCAAAGCGTCGCGCTGCGCTTGCGTCAGCTTGCTGTAGCCGGTATCGTTGGAGACGATGCGGGCGCAGGCGCCGGTCAAAAAGTTCAGGCGATCATTGGCAGCGGTCAGCGCGGCCAGCATGTCCTCTGCGGAGGTTTGATCGGTTGCGCTCAGTAGAAGCGCTGGGGTATGCCCCTCCGCTACAATGCGGCGAATCACATCATCCGGCCAAGTGGACGTATCAGTTGGCAGGAAAAACGTCGCCAGCCGTCCGGCGCTTTGCAGCGCATCCAGAATAGCCGGAGTTGTGCTGGTCGTCGGTGCGCCATAAAAGGTTAAGTACACATGGGTGGGCTTTTTGTCGGGCTGCTCCTCTACCGGAGGGATCGGCGGCTCCACCGGCTGCGTGGGAGGCTGCACATTCTCCGAAGGCGGGGGGGATGGCGTAATGCCCTTGTATGCGTTGATTGCGCTTTCGATGGCGCTGCCCTGATCGGAAGCAAAAGAAGAGTCGCTGGAGGCAGAACCGTCCGTGATGCGCAGTACGGTTTCACCGTAAGCCGAAAGCGTGGAATAGCTCAGACCAAACTTGCCGCAGCACAGTTTGACTGGCACATACACCGTGCCGTTCATATCATAAGCGGGTGTGGAATAGCTGTTCAGGTTCTGGTCATATACATAGCCTTCTGTCGTAGAAAAGCTGAGCGTTTCTCCGCCGGCGGACAGGTTGAGTACATTATCCTCACTGGAAGAGGATACGCCCAGAGAAGAGAACACGCTATAAGGAACATACAGCTCGCCGCCCAGCCGCTCCGGCATGGTGCTGTCGGACAGGGGAAGAAGCGTATCGTTGACCGCGGTTAACGTCAATGCGCGGGCCGGTGCGGGAAGCATGACAATGATAAACGCTGCACAGAGCAGAAAGCTGAGCAGCTTTTTGAGCGTGCGTGGGATACGCGGTCACTCCTTTCAGCAAATTATACGAACATATTATAACAAAAAGCAGATGGTTTGTCATCCTTCTTGTAAAAAAACGCCTTGCTTTATCTTGGCAAAGTGCTATAATGAAAGGGTACAAAACCTATAACAGAAAGAGTGAATCCACCATGCTGCAGATCAGAACACAGCTCACAGACCACAAAAAGCCCAAGCCGGACGAAAATAAACTGGGTTTCGGCATCTATTATACCGATCATATGCTGATTATCGACCATGATGAGGAGCAGGGCTGGCATGATGCCCGTATCGTGCCGTACGAGCCGCTTTCGATTGATCCTGCGGCGATGGTGCTGCACTATGCGATGGAGTCCTTTGAGGGCATGAAGGCATACCGCACGCCGGATGGCTCGATTCAGCTGTTCCGCCCGGACAAGAACGCACAGCGTATGATCAACACCAACCATCGTATGTGCCTGCCCAGCCTGCCGGTAGAGGATTTTGTGCAGGCGGTCAAGGCGATCGTTTCCGTGGAAAAGGATTGGGTGCCGCATCAGCCGGGCACCAGCCTGTATATCCGTCCGTTTGTGATTGCGACCGAGCCGCACCTTGGCGTGCGTCCGTCCCAGACACATCAGTTCATTATCATCTGCTCGCCGGTCGGCGCGTACTACTCTACCGGCATCAACCCGGTCAAGATCTTCGTTGAGGATGAGTATACCCGTGCTTGCCCGGGCGGCACTGGCTTTACCAAGTGCGGCGGCAACTACGCGGCCAGCCTGATCTCTCAGGTCAAGGCGCATGATCTTGGCTATGAGCAGACCCTGTGGCTGGACGGTGTAGAGCATAAATATGTCGAAGAAGTCGGCTCGATGAACTGCTTCTTCAAGATTGACGGCACGGTTTACACCGCTCCCTGCATTGGTACGGTTCTGCCGGGCGTAACCCGTATGAGCTGCATCGACCTGCTCAAGCACTGGGGTATTCCGGTATCCGAAGAGCGTCTGCCGATCGTGGATGTCATGCAGGCATCGAAGGACGGCAAGCTGGAAGAGGTGTTCGGTACGGGTACGGCAGCGGTCATCTCTCCGGTAGGCGAACTGCGCTATGAGGGCGATGTAGCCTACATCAACAACGGTGAGATCGGCCCGATCACCCATAAGCTGTATGACACGCTGACCGGCATCCAGTGGGGCACTCTGCCGGATGAGCTGGGCTGGACGGTCAAGGTAGACTAACTGGGCGGTTTTCGGAAAAAGTAAACTCCCTTCGGCGCAAAATGCGTCGGAGGGAGTTTTTGTCTGCCATAAAATAACTGCATTTAGCAGTCTGCCAGATTGACAATCCGCAGCCCGTGTTGCTCGGCCATGCGGACAGTTTGCGCCGTACCGCCCGGCTTGCCGTCAAAATAGCAGATCAGCAGGGAAGAGGCATCCACCATAAAGCGGTTGCGAGCCGCATAGCATCCAGTATAGTAATCGCGGGAAAGCGCGAATACACGATCGGCTGCAAGCAGACAATGATTAAATCGGCGTTTCCATTCGGGAGGGTAGTGATCGGCCTGATGGTCAAACGGGATGGCGCAGAATAGCTGCACTGGCATCGTATCGCGCGCGCGCAGCACGGCTTCGGCAGCCCAAAGATCAAAACCGGTGGACATGCCAGAAAAAAATGCGGTATACCCCTGTGTGGCAGCATCTGCGATGGCAATATCCAGCGCGGATATCAGTGCGTCCACATGAGGATCGTTCGCCCGAAACGGCATTTTTTCGACGCGGTAGCCCGAAAAGCAGCAGGTTGTGGCACAGTCGGTCTGCATTTTTCTCCCTCCAATCAGAACAAATGTTCTATTATAGACAGTATACATCACAGCGCCGTAAAACGCAAGTTGTAAATACGAAAAAAAGCTGGTACAATAATAAAAACTGCGGTGAAAAGAGGAGAGTGCCATGAACGGGCAAAACCGCTTTTTTTATCTGGTCAAGCGCATGGCTTATCGATATTTTTCCGATGGCATTCCGCAGGCGGCGGCAGAATTGTCGTATTTTCTGTTGTTTTCTCTTTTTCCGCTGCTGATCTTTCTCAACGCGCTTCTGGCTCGGCTCAACCTGTCGATGGAAGGGATTCAGCCGGTGTTAGAAATGCTGCCCAAAAGCCTGCAGCAGCTGATTGTTTCGTATCTTGACCAGCTTGCGGCAACGCCGCCGGTCAGCCCCATGCTGATCGGTATTGGCTTGACGCTGTATTTTCTGTCGCGCGCAGTGCGTTCGATGATGCGCACGGTCAACGATATCTACCATGTTGAGGTGGCGCGCGGCATGGTTTGGGATGTGCTCATTTCGTTTGGCATCACGGCGGGATTTCTGGTATCGGTTGTGTGTAGTTTTGTGCTGGTGGTTGCAGGTAAAGCGCTGATTCATTTGCTGCCGCGTCTGGCGCCAATTCCGCAGCCGGTTTTGGATATGACCCATGACGCCAGCTTTTGGGTGATGATTCCGTTCATTTTCGTGTTTTTGATGCTGTTTAACCGTATTGTACCCAATCTGCACCTGAAATTCCGTGAAGTATGGCCGGGGGCACTGTTTTCGTTGGTGGCATGGCTGTTGGTTTCGTGGGGATTTTCGTTTTATGTGGACAATATGGCGAGCTATTCCGTGTTGTATGGCTCGCTGGGCGCCATCATCGTGCTGATGCTGTGGCTTTATATCGTCAGCATAATTTTGCTGATGGGGCCACAGCTTAACCATACGCTGGTGGTCATGCGACTGTACCGTTTGGAAAACGAGAAGCATATTGATTGAGGAGTTCCCATCCGGCTTTCGGATAAAAACAGAAGGAGGACAAGAAAAAATGAAAGTAGTAGCGATCAATGGTTCGCCGCGTAAGGGCGGTAACTGCGCACAGATGCTGGAGGTGCTCGGCGGCGTGCTGGCGCAGGAGGGCATCGAGTTTGAGGTGTGCCAGCCGGGCGCAAAGGTACATCCGTGTATGGCGTGCTATCATTGCCTGAACAACAATACGCTGCGCTGCGTGCAGGCGGATGACGGTGTCAATGAGATCATCGAAAAATGCATCGCGGCAGACGCGATTGTGCTGGCTTCTCCGGTTTATCACGGCGGCATTGCGGGCAGCATGAAGTGTGTGATGGACCGCATTATGCTGGCGGCTTGCTGCGGAGAGAACCAGTTTCATCATAAGGTCGGCGCGGCGCTTTGCACCCTGCGCCGTTCGGGCGGCATGGAAACCTATCAGCAGCTGCTCGGCCTGATGGATGCGATGGAAATGGTGCTGGTCACTTCGGATTACTGGAACGCTGTGCACGGCGCGGAAATTGGCGAGTGCAAACAGGATATCGAGGGCGTGGAAGTGATTGAAAAGCTCGGCCGTAATATTGCGTGGATGCTAAAGGTGATCGACAAGGCGGGCATTGCGCCGCCGGAGACGCATCACCGTACCATGTTCAATTACATACGATGAGGCAGAGGGAAGGCACATAGGTGCCTTCCTTTTATGTTGAGAAAATCCTCGCGCAAAATTCACAGTTTATTAACAGGATGTTACCGAATTGACGTTGAAGCCTTGCGTATTTCCCGATACAATATATACATGGGATAGTATATACTGGAAAGGGATGGATACTATATGACGGCAGAACACGATATTTTGCAGGTTACGCCGCGCGTTGAGGCGTTGGCGTCGCTTTGCGCGCGGAATGACCGCATTGATGCTGCACTGTACAAAGAGTACGATGTCAAGCGCGGTTTGCGTGACCTGAACGGCGAAGGCGTCTTGGCTGGACTGACCAACATATCGGACATCATCTCCAAAAAAGAGGTGGACGGTAAGCTGGTCCCCTGTGATGGCGAATTGTATTATCGCGGCATCAAGATCAACGATCTGGTGCAGGGCTTCATACGGGATGGACGCAAGGGCTACGAGGAGGTTGCCTATCTGCTGCTGTTCGGAGAATTGCCGGACGCCAAGCGGCTGAGCGACTTCAAAAGTCTGCTGGCGCAGGGACGCACCTTGCCGACGAATTTCACGCGCGACGTCATCATGAAAGCGCCGACGCGCGACATGATGAACAGCCTTTCCCGCAGTGTGCTGACGCTGGCATCCTATGACAATAACGCGGATGAGATTTCGCTGCCCAATGTGCTGCGGCAGTGCCTGATGCTGATTTCGGTGTTCCCGATGCTCGCGGTCTATTCCTACCATGCGTATAATTACTATGAGCGCGGCGAAAGCATGTATATCCATTATCCGTCGGATAGTTTGTCCACAGCGTCCAATTTCCTGCGTATGCTGCGGCCGGACATGCAGTATACCCCGCTGGAAGCCAGCGTGCTGGATCTGGCGCTGGTGCTGCATATGGAGCATGGCGGCGGCAATAACTCTTCGTTTACCACCCATGTGGTGACCTCGTCGGGAACGGATACCTATTCTGCAATTTCTGCGGCGCTCGGTTCGTTGAAGGGACCCAAACACGGCGGCGCCAATTACAAGGTCGTACAGATGTTTGAGGATCTGAAGAAGAATGTTACGGATACGGCGGATGAAGAAGCGGTAGCGGACTATCTGGGCCGCCTGCTGCGCCGCGAAGCGTTTGACCGCAAGGGTTTGATCTACGGCTTGGGCCATGCGGTTTACTCGATCTCTGATCCTCGTGCTGAGGTGTTCAAGTCCTTCGTTGGGCAGCTGGCACACGAAAAGGGCAGGGATGCAGATTTTGCGCTTTACTCGCTCGTTGCGCGGCTCGCGCCCGAGGTCATCGCGCATGAGCGCCATATCTATAAGGGCGTTTCGGCAAACGTGGACTTTTATTCCGGCTTTGTGTATTCCATGCTGGGATTACCGCCCGAGTTGTATACGCCGGTGTTTGCCATTGCGCGTATTGTGGGCTGGAGCGCACATCGTTTGGAGGAACTGGTCAATACGGACAAGATCATCCGTCCGGCATACCGTTGTGTGCAGCCGGCGACCGGATATGTGTCGCTAAAAGATCGTTGATATTTATTTTGGATGGGAGGAAGAAAAATGCAATCAATCGGGTTTATTGGTGTGGGCGTTATGGGGCGCTCTATGGTGAAAAATCTGCTCAAGGCGGGCTATCAGGTAGCGATCTATTCGCGCACCAAGTCCAAACTGGAGGATTTTCTGGCGGAAAACGATGTAACATGGTGTGATTCGGCAGCGGGGTGCGCATCCGGCAGGGATGCGGTCATCACCATGGTGGGCTACCCGAAGGATGTCGAGCAGGTCTATTTTGGGCAGGAGGGGATTCTTGCCGCGGCACAGCCGGGTACATATTTGATCGACATGACGACGACCGATCCCAAGCTGTCCGTTCGGATTGCGGAAGGAGGCACCGCAAACGGCCTGCATGTGCTCGATGCGCCGGTTTCCGGCGGCGATACGGGCGCGAAGAACGGCACACTGTCCATTATGGTCGGCGGCGAGGAAGCGGATTTTCAGGCATGTCTGCCGCTGTTTGAAGCAATGGGCAAGCAGATCGTTTACGAAGGTCCGGCCGGTGCAGGTCAGCACACCAAGATGGCAAACCAGATTGCCATTGCCGGTACCATTGCAGGCGTGAGCGAAGCGCTGACCTATGCCGAGCGGGCGGGATTGGACACGCAGAAGATGCTGGACAGCATTTCCAAGGGTGCAGCCGGTTCTTGGCAGATGGAAAATCTGATGCCCAAAATGATGCGAGAGGACTATGCCCCCGGCTTTTTCCTCAAGCACTTCATCAAGGATATGAAGATTGCGCAGGGGCAGGGCTTTGGCTCGCTGCCTGTGCTTGAGCGTGTCTGCACGATGTATGGCGATCTGGAAGCCGAGGGCATGGGCGATCTGGGCACGCAGGCACTCATCCGCTATTATCGGGGAAATAACGAGTAAAAAAAGCGATGAACAGAACAAAAGCTCGGAACCATTCGGTTCCGAGCCTTTATTTTATCTGCGATGCTCAGTCGATATCCAGTGCATCCTTCACCTTATCCCAAAAGCCTTTGCGCTTGCTCTGGTTGTCATCGGTAGAGGACTCCTCGAACTCACGCAGCAGTCTTTTCTGCTTTTCGGACAGGTTTTTTGGCACTTCGATGCTCACGCGGACATACTGGTCGCCGCGTCCACGGCCATTGACATTCTGAATGCCCTTACCCTTCATGCGGAACACCGTGCCGGTCTGCGTGCCTTCCGGCACCTTATACTCCACGCGGCCGTCGATGGTCGGCACTTGCAGAGTGTCGCCCAACGCCGCCTGCGTAAAGGAAATCGGGATATCTACATAGACATCCTGCCCTTCGCGCGTGAAGATCGGGTGCGGACGGATGGATATGGTCACAAACAGATCGCCCGCCGGTCCGCCGTTGACACCCGCGTTGCCCTGACCACGCTGCTGGATGGATTGTCCTTCGTCGATACCGGCCGGAATGTTGACCTTAAATTTGCGCGTCTTGCGCACACGGCCTGCACCGCCGCACTTGCTGCACGGCTTTTTGATGATCTTACCGGTACCGCGGCAGTTCGGGCAGGCGCCCTGCGTCTGGAACATGCCGAGCGGTGTGCGCTGGGTCTGCGTTACCGTACCGGTGCCGCGGCAGTTCGGGCAGGTTTCTGCGCTGGTACCCTTTGCCGCGCCTGTGCCGCCGCACTCGTCACAGGTTTCAATGCGGTTGACAGAAATCTCTTTTTCACAACCGAACGCTGCTTCCTCAAACGAGAGGATGACATTCTGCCGTATGGATTCGCCGCGCTGCGGTGCGTTGCGCCGCTGTGCGCGTCCGCCGCCAAAGCCGCCGCCGAAGAAGGAACCAAACAGGTCGCCAAGGTCGCCCATGTCGAACCCACCAAAGCCACCGGCTCCAGCGCCGCCGCCATAGCTCGGATCAACACCCGCAAAGCCAAATTGGTCATATTTGGCGCGCTTATCGGAATCGGACAGCACTTCATATGCTTCGTTGACTTCCTTGAATTTGTCGGCAGCCTCCGGGTTATCTTTATTCAGGTCGGGGTGATACTTGCGGGCAAGGCGACGATAAGCCTTCTTGATTTCATCCTCGCTTGCACCTTTTTGTACGCCAAGCACCTCATAATAGTCTCTTTTATCAGCCATTGTGATCCCTCAAATAACGGAAAATAGCATGCCGCAGGGCGGAACGGAATCCGTTCCGCCCCACGCGGCATGGAAATTACTTATTCTGATCGTCGTCCTTGACTTCGGTGAAGTCTGCGTCAACGAAATCGCCCTGCGGGCCGCCCTGTGCGCCTGCACCCGGCTGGCCGCCCATGTTGGCGCCGCCCTGCGGAGCCTGCTGCTGATAGATCTTGCCGGCCAGATCGCTGAACTTCTTGGAGAGGCTGTCGGTGGCCATCTTGATCATTTCGGTGTCAGTGCCCTTAAGCGCTTCCTTGACCTTATCGATCTCAGCCTGTACGCCGCTCTTTTCGTCTGCGGACAGCTTATCGCCCAGATCGGTCAGCGCCTTCTCAGACTGGAATACCAGCTGCTCGGCGTTGTTGCGGATCTCAACGGCTTCCTTGTTCTTCTTATCCTGCTCGGCGTACTGCTCTGCTTCGTGCATTGCCTTGTCGATCTCTTCCTTGGAGAGGTTGGTCGAAGCGGTGATCGTGATCTTCTGCTCCTTGCCGGTGCCCAGATCCTTAGCAGATACGTTTACAATGCCGTTCGCGTCGATATCGAAGGTAACTTCGATCTGCGGGATGCCGCGCGGCGCCGGAGCGATGCCGTCGAGGGTGAAGCGGCCCAGCGTCTTGTTGCCAGCTGCCATTTCACGCTCGCCCTGCAGTACATGGATCTCAACGGACGGCTGATTGTCAGCTGCGGTCGAGAAGATCTGGCTCTTCTTAGTCGGGATGGTGGTGTTACGTTCGATCAGCTTGGTGCATACGCCGCCGAGGGTCTCGATACCGAGGGACAGCGGGGTAACGTCGAGCAGCAGAACGTCCTTGACTTCGCCGCCAAGCACGCCGCCCTGAATGGATGCGCCGATTGCAACACATTCGTCCGGGTTGATGCCCTTAAAGCCTTCCTTGCCGGTGATGCCCTTTACGGCTTCCTGCACGGCCGGGATACGGGTGGAACCGCCGACCAGCAGAACCTTGGACAGATCGGAAGCGGTCAGGCCGGCGTCGCTCATTGCCTGACGAACCGGACCCATGGTGCGCTCGACCAGATCTGCGGTCAGCTCATTGAACTTTGCTCGGGTCAGCGTCAGCTCGAGGTGCTTCGGGCCAGTGGCATCCGCAGTGATATACGGCTGGTTGATCGAGGTCTGGGACATGCCGGACAGCTCGATCTTCGCCTTTTCAGCCGCTTCCTTCAGGCGCTGCATTGCCATCTTATCATTCGACAGGTCAATGCCGTTGGACTTTTTGAACTCTGCTACCATCCAGTCGATGATACGCTGGTCAAAGTCGTCGCCGCCGAGGTGCGTATCGCCTGCGGTGGACAGAACTTCCAGAACGCCTTCACCGATATCCAGAATAGATACATCGAACGTGCCGCCGCCGAGGTCATAAACCATGATCTTCTGCTCGGATTCCTTATCGACGCCGTAAGCCAGCGCTGCTGCGGTCGGCTCGTTGATGATACGCAGCACTTCGAGGCCAGCGATCTTGCCGGCATCCTTGGTTGCCTGACGCTGCGAGTCGGAGAAGTAAGCAGGTACCGTGATGACTGCCTGTGTTACCGGCTGGCCGAGGTAGGCTTCTGCGTCCGCCTTCAGCTTTTGCAGGATCATTGCAGAAATCTCCTGCGGGGAATAGGGCTTGCCGTCGATATTGACGCGGTAATCCGAGCCCATGTGACGCTTGATGGAAATGATTGTGCGGTCTGCGTTGGTAACAGCCTGACGCTTTGCTACCTGACCGACCATACGCTCGCCGTCCTTAGAGAAAGCAACGACAGACGGTGTGGTGCGCGCGCCTTCGGCGTTAGGGATAACGACGGCCTCGCCGCCCTCCATAACGGATACGCAGGAATTGGTTGTACCCAAGTCAATACCGATAATTTTGCCCATGATTGATAGCACTCCTTTATGATAACTGTTTGTCTTACAATGTGATTAGTTGGCGACCTTCACCATCGCGTGACGGATGACCTTGTCACCGATCTGGAAGCCCTGCTGGAACACTTCAGCGATCTGGTTTTCCCCGAACGCATCATCCTCCACATGCATCACGGCGTTGTGGAAGTTGGGGTCAAAGCCCGTGCCGGCAGATGCCTCAATGATCGTAACGTTCAAGCCTTTGAGGCTTTCGACCAACTGGGTCATGGTCATCTCCACGCCCTTTTTGTATTCTGCGTCTGCGGTTTCAGCTTTGAGCGCACGCTCCAGATTGTCGTAAGTCGGCAGCAATGCGGTAACTGCACGGCTGACCGCATCGTTGTAGGACTGTTCGCGTTCACGCTGGCTGCGCTTGCGGAAGTTGTCATACTCCGCAGCCAGCCGCAGGAACCGATCGTTGAGATCGTCAAACTTGGCTTTCCAGTCCTCGGCAGGCTGTGCAGCCGGCTCTTCGGTTACGGTCTGTTCGGCAGCAGTTTCCGCCGCCTGTTCCGTAGCTGCCGCCTGTTCGGCTTCGGCAGCTTCGGGCTGTTTCTTTTTGCTCATGTTGATTTAATGCCTCCATTTGCAGGGAAATCAGGAATTCCCGTCTTTTTCATCCAAAAAGGTTTCTGCGATCAGCTTGTTCAAGCCCTTGGCAAAGCGGCTGAGCTGCGCGGACAACTTAGCGTAGTCCATGCGGGTCGGTCCGACAATGCCGATCGCACCTTGTCCGATGTGACCGATATCATATTTTGCGTAGATCGCGGAGGTTTCACACAACGGATTTTCTCCGTTTTCCGGTCCGATAAAGAACTGGATTCCGTCGATCTTGCGGGTCGCCGGCAGCAAATGCTTCCGGTCGTCCTCCATGTAATCGAGTAGCGCCTGCGCCTTGTGCAGGTCGCGGTACTCGGGAAAACGCAGCAGCTTGTTAGTGCCTTCCAGAAAAACCTTTTGGTCGCTCAGCTCTTCGATGAGCTCCGCGATATATTCGGCAACCGGCGCAAGCAGCGCGGAAAGCCCTGCGGCGCGGCGCACAATATCGAATCGCTCTGCTGTGATATGGCTGAGCGGCAGGCCGGTCAATGTCTGGTTGAGCACATAGGTGAGCAGCTCGGTTTCCTCTTTGGAAACATCGGCCATCGTGCGCACCATTTTGTTTTTGACCGTGCCGGAGTCGGTCACCACCACGATGACAAAATTCATTTTGTCTACCGCGATGATCTCAAACTTCCGAATGGAAATCTGCGTCAGCGCGGGGGTGATGGCAACGGATGCATAGTTGGTCAGGCTGGAGATCAGCTTGCCTGCTTCTTGAATCAGGCGGTCAAGCTCTCGCACCTTGGTTTGCATCATGGTTTGCAGCGGCGCGTCGTCCTCACCGGTGTCCGTCGGCTGCTCCATCAGCTCATCTACATACAGACGATAACCCTGCGGTGACGGAATACGACCCGCAGAGGTATGCGGCTTTTCCAGATAGCCCATTTCCTCCAGCTCGCTCATTTCATTGCGGATGGTGGCGGAAGAAAAGGGGAGGGAATGTCCTTCTGTCAGTGCCTTGGAGCCAACCGGCTCGGCAGTGCGGATATAATCACCGATAATTGCTTTTAGGATTTGTTTTTTTCGCTCGGACAATTCCACCGAACCTGACTCCTTTCTTTTAGGGTTTAGCACTCATCCCTCCTGAGTGCTAAACTTAATTTACCACCCTATGACTGCAAAGTCAAGTGCCGTTTATGAATATTTTGTTAAATGATATGACTAAGTTTGTCACACGCCGGGAGAGAGTGCCAATGTCGCAATGCGGACAGAAGAATTCGCGGTATTCCACTTGTGATTGGGACGGTAAAATGATATGATAATGCGTGGAGAAAAACGGCAGTCGGCCGTGAGAGAGAGAAATATATTCTCAAAAACAAGGAGACAAATTACATGAAAGAAGTCAAAACAGGTATTGTTGGCCTGGGGCGTCTTGGCGCTGTGCATGCGGAAAATCTGGCCTTTAAAATTCCGGGATGCCGTCTGGTTGCTGCGTGCTCGCTTGAGCAAAAGGAGCTGGATTGGGCAAAGGAGTATCTCAAGGTCGATTTTGTAACGACGGATTATAAAAAAATGGTCGATGAAGCGGATATAGAAGCCGTAGTCATTGTTTCCTCGTCACCGGAGCACTGCTGGATGATCGAATATGCGCTGGATGCCGGCAAGCATGTCTTTACGGATAAGCCGCTTGGCTGCTCGCTGGAGGAGTGCAAGCGCGCCGAGGCAGCGGTGGAGCGTCACCCGGATAAGGTATTCTTTCTGGGCTTTATGCGCCGCTACGATCCGTCCTATGCCGATGCCAAGGCGAAAATCGATGCCGGCGAGGTTGGCAAGCCGTATCTGGTCAAGGCGACTGGTCTTGACCCGGAAGCTGCGGTGGAGAGCTGCATCAAGTTCTCCAAGACTTCGGGTGGTATTTTTATCGACGCGGCTTCACATGATATCGACCTGATGCGTTGGTTCCTCGGCGGCGAGGTGACCGAAGTGTACGCTGCGGGCACGACCTTCAAGCATCCAGAATTTGCCGAGAACGGCGACACCGAGAGCGGTATGGCGATGCTCAAGTTTGACAACGGCACAGTTGCATTTCTACATGTAGGCCGTACTGCGCCGCATGGTTATCATACCGAAACCGAAATCGTGGCAACCGACGGTCATATCCGCGTAGCAGGCGTGCCGTGGAAGGATCGCGTTATGGTATACGACCAGTATGGTGCCCGTCAGGAGATCATCGAAAACTTCCCGCAGCGTTTTGCGGAAGCCTATCTGCTGGAGATGGTGGACTTCATCGATTGTATCCAGAAAGGCCGCAAGCCCGAGTTGACCGTATATGACGGCACCAAGGCGACGGTTGTCACCTATGCCATCACGGATTCGTTCCATACTGGTAAGGCCGTCAAGGTAGAATATTGATTTGATTTTGCCGGATTGACAAGAAGAACAAGCAGCCCCGCGCGGATTCGCGCGGGGCTGCTTGTTTGTAGGTGGATTACTTGTACAGCGAAGGTTTATCCATCATGGTGATCGGCAGGAACTGACCGGTGCCGCGCGAGCGATTGAGCGCATCCGCCGCAACGCAGGCAGCATAGCCGTCCCAAGCAGATGGCCCGGTCGGGCCGCCGGCAGCCAGTGACTTGATCCACTCGGTCAGCTCAATGTCGTATGCTTCAATGAAACGATCCTTCCAGTCGGTCAGGATGGGGAAGGAGCGTGTCGCGTTCGCGCGCTTAACGACGGCATACGGATCGGGCAGGTTGACCGTGCCCTTTGCGCAGACCACCTGACACTGAATGTCATAGCCGTAGGCATCAGCAACCTGCACTTCAACGTCGATCCGTGCACCCGACTGGGTTTCCAGCAGAACGATCTGCGGATTGTCATATCCCTTGGTTGAGCAGGCGGACTGGCGCACCTTGAGCACCTGTCCGCTGGAATATTCGTCGGAAAGCAGCCAGCGGCAGATGTCCAGCTCGTGGATGGCAACATTGGATACGCCCATTTCGGTCTGGAAGCCGTCCGGCTGGGAGACATTGCGGTGGCACGCATGAATCATCAGCGGCGCGCCAAGCTCGCCGGAGTCGATGATCCGCTTCATCTCGGCATAGCCGCGATCATATCGGCGCATAAAGCCAACCTGTACCAGTCGCTTGCCCTGTGCGCACTCGGCTTGGATGATTTTCTCGCAATCGTCTGCATTTTGCGCAAGTGGTTTTTCGCAGAAAACATATTTGCCGTGCTTGAGACATTCCAGCACATATCCGGCGTGGCTTGGATCGGAGGAAGCGATCAGGACCGCATGCACTTCGGGAGCTGCAATCAGCTCCTCGCCTGTTGCGTAAGCGCGCAGACCTTCATATTGCGCCGCAGTTTTGCGGGCAGCTTCCTCCAGATAATCCGAGCAGGCGATGACCTGACAGCCGGGAACCAGATCATGCAGGCGACGGCTATGGTCGCGGCCAATAGCACCGCAGCCGATTACACCAATATTCAGCATAGTTTATTCTCTCCTTTTTGGTTTGGCATGGATGGGAAACAGCGGCTTTCCTGCCTGTTGTCAGCGGATTCCCCCCGTGCTGTTTGCAGTATGCATAATGGCAGGAAAGGGGGACGGAAAAAGGCTGCCACAGAGCGGCAGCCTTTTTCGGTGTATAACAATGAGTGATTACTTGGTAGCCAGACGACGAGCGCGAGCTTCCATACGCTCACGGGTGACGTCGAGCAGTACAGCGCCGATGATAACCAGGCCGAGTACCAAGTTCTGAACCGCTGCCGAAACGGACAGCAGCGAGAAACCGTTACGCAGAACAGCAATGATCAGTGCGCCGAGCATGGTGCCGATCATGGTGCCCTTGCCGCCCATGAAGGAAGCGCCACCGATGATGCACGCTGCGATAGCGTCGGTATCGTACGGCTGGGTTGCGTTAACGCCGTTGCAGATACCGGAACGACCGATGGAAACGATACCAGCCAGTGCCGCCATGAAGCCGGACAGCGCATAGCAGAAAGTCAGAACGTTTGCAGAGTTGATACCGGACAGACGAGCAGCTTCCGGGTTGCCGCCACAGCAGTAAATGGAGCGGCCCAGCGAAGTACGGGTCAGCAGGATGTGCATGATCACATAGATTACCAGTACAACAATGAAGCTAACCGGGAAGCCGCCAACCGTAGCGGAACCGAGCCACATAACACCGTTGATGCCCGAGAAGGATACCATTTGGGAACCGGTAACGATCAGAGCAGCGCCCCAGAGAACGTTCTTCATACCGAGGGTAGAAACAAAGGGGTGGGGCAGGTGCAGACGGGTGAGCATCATGCCGTTTACCCAGCCGATGAAGGTGCCGGCAACGATGGCAACGATCAGCAGGACGATCGAGTTCTCGGTGATACCTTTTTGAATCAGCATACCACAGAGGCAAGCACAGAAGGTTGCGTTTGCACCAACCGACAGGTCGATACCGGCGGTGATCAGGCAGAGCAGCATGCCGGTGGATACCAGAGCGTTAAACGATGTCTGCTTGAGAACGGACATCAGGTTGGAATACTTGAAAAAGTTCGGCGATGCGATCGAAAGGACGATACAAAGAATCAGCAGTGCACCAAACGTACCAGCATAGGTCATTAAATTACTGGATTTTTTTGTCTTAGTCATCTAATTTACCTCCCCAAGCAGCCTTCATAAGGTCTTCCTGATTGAAATGTTCGCTGTCACGGTTGACAGTCGCCATGATCTGGCCGCCGCGCATAACGATAACGCGGTCACTCATGCCGAGGATCTCAGGCATTTCCGAGGAGACCATGATAACGCATTTGCCCTGCTTTACCAGATCGTTCATGACGTTGTAAACCTCGACCTTTGCGCCAACGTCGATGCCGCGGGTCGGTTCGTCAAAGATGAAGATGTCGGCGTCGGTGTTGACCCACTTGCCGATAACGACCTTCTGCTGGTTACCGCCGGACAGCTGGCCGACGATTTCGTCGATCGACG
>ERZ1643246.2172-NODE-2172-length-19341-cov-24.215493_pt1 | contig 19341 bp, 24 predicted proteins | sample MGYA00579265_ERZ1643246 | MGnify/ENA primary metagenome ERZ1643246 (study PRJEB29033, sample SAMEA4952261) | chicken gut metagenome | biome: Broiler Chicken; feature: Gastrointestinal Tract; material: Caecum | place: Ireland | collected 2018 | study: Broiler...
TAAGGCTTTTCTTGATTATCCTTAAACATTTAAATTAATTTAGGTATATGATATTTATATAATACTAGGAATAAAATGCCTTGATATAGCAATCTTTTGCACGTTGTCAACTCTTGACAGTCTGTCTTATAGTCTGTATCTAGTTTAGATTGATATATTTAGCGAATTCATCGCCTATTTTGTCTTGTTTATCTTGGATAGCATGAGTATATATATTAAGTGTTGTTTGTACATTGCTATGGCCTAATCTAGCTTGTACTTGCTTAATATCCATACCAGACGCAAATAATAACGTAGCGTGAGTATGCCGGAAACCGTGAGTAGTTATTGGATGGATGCCGGCTTTTTTTGCTATGGTTTTAATTACTTTTCTAATCATATCAGAATAGATATATTTATTTTCACGATTGCTAAAAATTAACTGATGCTTATTCATTGAGTTAATGCCTAGCTTTAATAATTGTTTTCTTTGTTCAAGTTGCCACGCTTTTAATACTTGAATTGTTTCAACATCAAGGCTTATTACTCTATTACTTGTCTTAGTCTTAGGCGTTTGAATTACTAATTTATCTTTTATTCTTGCAATAGTCTTATTGATAGCGATGGTATTATTCTTGTAATCTAAGTCATGCCACGTTAGCGCCAAACATTCACCTATACGCATACCAGAATAAGCAAGCAGCCGAAAGATAGCATACTTTTTTAAGTTTGTATCCTTAGCAGCAGCAAGGAATTTTTTTAATTCATCTTTATTATAAAAATTGTCGTGCTTGTCTGATACATCTATCTTTTTTCTTGGTTTAATCACATAAAGCATTGGATTGCTTTCAATCATGCCAAGTCTTAAAGCATAGTCAAGGACGCTTTTTACAATGCCTATAATTTGAGCGTATGCAGCAGGAGCAGCAGCAAAAGCCTTATTAGTAAAGTCTTGACATTGTCGCAGCGTGATTTTATCTACATACATATTCTTAAAATAAGGCTTAATATGATTAGTAATATAACTGTTTTCACGTACTAACGTTGACGCCTTAACGGTCGTTTTATGCAGCTTTAACCATTCATCTAAGACATCGCCAAATTTACCACTTTTAACATCTTTAAAATATTGGTTTGTACTGACTAAATACTCAATCTTTAATAATTCATCTTTAGCAGCTTTCAAACTGGTAAACCCTTGACGCCTTATATAACGTTGCTTACCGGTCAATTCATCAATACCAGCATAGAAACGGAATTTATACAGTGTTTCATTATCTTTATTAGTGTATTTAATTATCTTAGTCATTATAATCAATCCTATCTTTTCTTGTATTCTTACCCCTCATACAAAAATTAGAAAGAATCATGATAATTGAACACTGTAATTATTGCCAAAAATTGCCGGATTTGAGGACTTTTTAAAAATAAAAAAATAAGCTCAAAAGCCGTTATATAGATGATTGCAAGCCATACAAGCAAGAAAGCAATGGAAATTAATTAACTTGGTAAAACTTGGTAAATGCTAACATTAAAACCTAACAAAACCTTACATTTTTTACTGGTAGAATGCTAAGAATTACTAAGGTTAGAACTTATCAAAACTTAACATTTTACGAACGTTAAAATTATGGCCAGGCTTGATACATCAACAAAAACCTAACATTTACAACATCAGAAAACCTCAGTTATTACTTTCAAAAGTCAGATTGTGCAGACTTAAAAAGATGGTTTAGCACCCGCCAAAAGTGGACAGTGCTACTTAATTTTTATTTCATCAATTTTAGAAAAGATATTCTTATTTTTTGTTTCAGTTTCTACAGTTTCTTTTATATTGTCTTTTATTTTTTCATATACATCGCTAGAAAAACCATAATTATTATTAGTTATTTCAGTTACAAAGTCTTTGAAATCAACAGGGAAATTTATTTCTAATACCTTAATACTTTGATTTAAATTATTTGAATACCATTCATTACTTACAAAAATATTATCTTCACCTTTTTTGTTTTCATTTATCGTGTATACAAATTCTTTTTCTATATTGTGGAAAGTATCCTTTATTTTTATTATCAAATCTAAACCTAATTCAGTGAATCCATTAAATTCATTCAAGAAAGTATTTACATCAATTTCAATTGGAATATACTCAAAAAATTCTGATGGACTAACTTTTAAATACTGACACAGTTTATCAATTGTTTCAGTTTGTACCATGCTACTCTGATTATTAACAATCTTGGTTAATGTTGACCTTGATATACCAGTATCTACAAATACTTTACTTATCTTTAAATTTCTTTCACCTAACAACTTATTTAAATTATATCTAATCATAGTTACACCGCCTTTTTTATATTTATATTGTAGCGTTAAAACGTCAATTTGTAAATAAAGGGCGTTTTTTTGTTGCTTTTAAATAATTTTTGTGTTTATAATGTAAACGTCAATTTGTAGTGGATAAACTACAATATAAAGACAAAAATATATATACAGGAGTGAAAACAATGGGAAATAACTTTTCTGAGATTTTAGGACGCCAAAGAAAAACAATATCAGAAATTTCAAGAAATACAGGAATTTCACGAAGTGCATTAACCAAGATTTACTATGAACAATCAACATCAATCAGTTTTAGCACATTAAAAAAATTGTGCGATGAATTGAACATAACACCTAATGATTTATTGATTAAGAAATAACTGGAGGTGGTAGGAATGTTAAACCTAGTATTTTATACAGATAACACGTTAAAGGCTGAACCATACACGACAAGCGAAATTATAGCTACTAACACAAACAATCAACATGAATCAATAAAACGATTAATAAGAAAACATCAATTAAGACTTGAACAATTCGGAAAGGTCGGATTTGAAATCCAACCTTTACCAAGTGGACAAAAAGCAAAAGTCTATAAATTGAACGAACAACAAGCCACATTACTAATTACATTTTTGGATAATAGCGAGATTGTAGCAAACTTTAAAACTCTATTAGTCAAACAATTCTATGAAATGAGAGACGAGCTAACCAAGAGAAACATTAACAGAGCGATAGAAAAGCCAATTAAAAAGACCTTGAATGATTGCATTAAAGACTGGAAATATACCAACAAACACGCTTATAGCAACATCAACAGACTATTAATCAAGGTTGCCACTGGAATGAGTATTCAAGAATTAAAGAAAAGCCGAGGCGATGCAAAAGTAGCCCTTGACCTGCTGACATCCAAAGAGCAAGAAACATATAAGACCTTAGAAAATAAAGTAATTGCATATATTAACGCTGATTTTGATTATAGCTTAATAAAAGCCCTGCTAACTGGTGGAAAAATCCAAGTAGTACAGGAGCTAGAAAACGACTAACACTACAACCACCCTTACCCCTCATACAAGCATTAGAAAGGACTGGTATTATATGGAATCTATGACATCGCCAATTATTAAAGTCTATTTGACTGATAGTCAATTTAAGGAATTAAAGCAAGATTTACTAGATGATTTTAGAGATGACCTTATAAGAGAAATCGCAAGAGATGAGATAGAAAAGTATGACCTAAAAGCCCCTTACCTAAACCAAAAAGAATTTTCTGAATGGATAGGCGAAAGTGTAGCAACAGTAAACGAGCTTAGAGCTAGAGGCTTACCAGTATCAAGGATATTAAATACTGATAGATACGGAAAGCAAAGCTATATTGACTTTATGAAACAATACGAAAGATAGAAAGGAATTAAAAAAATGAATAAATTAGACATTGCCGACGAATTAACAACATATACCAACCAATTAGACAACATCACTGAATTATTAATAACTAACATCAACAACTTAGAAATAAGCAAATGCAAAGAAACAGATAGACTCTATTTTCTAACTGACTACATCAAGCAAGTATCTAATGACTTATACAAATTTAGCAATGAAATTATAAAGGATGATGCCAAATGATAATACCAGATGCAAAGACCAAACAAATATATAACATGATAATTAACTCAACCAGTAAGCACCCTATCGCCACTAGAAAATTATCAGACGTTACAGGACTCAACGAGAGAACTATCAGAAACAGAATCACTGAATTGATTTTTATTTATAAAGTACCTATTGGAGCTTATAGAACTGGAAATAATAAGGGATATTTTTTAATTAAAAATCAAGATGAATATAACCAAGTCAGAAACACGCTTAAAGCTCAAGCATTCGAGGAATTAAAGCGAGTTAATCAACTTAGAGAAAATCTAAAGAATTGGAGCGATGAGAGATGACAACATACACATTAAACATTATCCAATACATCACATTAATAGCCTTGTCTGTTAGTGCTGGATATATATTACATGGAATAGTTAGAGCAATTAAAAAAGGTGATTTTTTTGATTGAGAGCAAATAAAAAAGTTAGGTAAATAAATACCTAACTCAACTAGAGAAATTTTAATTTAATGTTGCTACTGGAAAACACGCACCACACAAAGCAACTTTATTTACATTATAGCATACTGGAGGACTTAAAGACATGGAATTAAATTATATTATTGATGGCTTAATTGATGGAATCAAGGATATTAGAGAACACAACCACGACGGAAATAATAACGAGATTTACAACGATTTAGACCGTCAAACAGAATTAATTAATAAACTGATTGAATTTAAAAAACAACAAGAAAGCGATGAATATAACATGAAAGCAGCTAGACAATTAACAGACATCGCCGAGAACATCCAAGCCTTAGTAAAATTAATGGCTTTAGTCTCAATCAGTAATAGCGATGATGCAAAGGCTTATTTCATGAATGATACCTTAACGCATGTATTAGATAGCTTATGTAATTCAATCAATGACATCACTAACTTAAGTGATAGCTTAGTAGATTTAGACGATTAGGAGGCGTACAGGATGCAAGAAAAAGATATGTTAATAACTGTTGATTTTATCAAGAATGGAAATAAATTAAATGAGTTTTCACAAGGTTTAATCAATTTAGAGAATGATATCAATGATTTAGAAAGCACCATAGAAAGCCAAGACAAAAATAATATATTTGTTAGAAAGCTGATGCAAGAACACGATAAGAAAGCAGACATCTATAATCAAGCAATAGAAATTTATAAGTATTTAAAGTATGAGAGATACAAAGAAACTCTAGCGATGATTAAGAAACTGGAACGACTAACAGAAAGCGACTTACAAGCAATGAAAGTACCAACTGATTTATATAACAAATTACTAGACGTATTAAAAGAAAATGTAGATTTACTAAAACCAAAATTAAAAGACCGTATCAGATATAAATTTATGTAAGGTGGTGGAATCATGAACAGACTAAACCAAGTAATTAAGATGGTACAAGCTGGTTTATATGTATATCCTATTGTACCTAATGGAAAGCAACCAATAAGAAATTATAGCTACTTAAAAGCCACGCAAGACATCGCACTAATAAAAAGATGGTTTATGGATGAACCTAATATAAATATTGGCTTGAATCTTGCTAAAAGTAACTTGATTGTAGTTGATATAGATAATCATAACAACGATTTACAAGCACCATTACAGAGTTTAAACAATCTAGGTTATAACTTGCCTTCTGATTATGTAGAGCGTACTCAATCAGGGGGACTACATTTTTATTATCATTGTAGCGATGGTATACCAGCAACACGCAAGACCAAATTTATAGATGGTGTAGATCTATTGAGTGATTTTGTTGTTTCATCGCCAAGTAATAATTATAAGGTGCTGAATGGTGCTACATTATCGGATATACCAGAAGTACCGAAGTGGATAATTAAAGCGTTGGATAATAGAGCGATGCCAAGCGATAGGATGCAAGACAACCCCACGCCCTACCGTAGATACTACACAGGCTATTTAATTGATGAGATAGTAAACGGCGTGGATGCCGGCAATCGTAACAACTGGATAGCGTCAATATTCGGAAAGCTTTTAAGAGCCGGAGCAAGTCCACGTAATGCATATAGTTTAATACATTTGATTAACGATAATTATGTATCGCCACCGTTAGAAAATAAAGAGCTGGATACAGTAGTTAAAAGCATACTTAAGAGATTTATTAATGAGTGATTGAGGAGTTGAGAGAATGGCAAGCGATGAAAGCACTAATAAAGGCTTATTTGATTTAATGGATAAAGCCACCGAACAAATGGAAAAGAAAAAACAAAAGCCCGTTAACATGAATCAGTTATTTAGTATCTTAAAAGAACAAGGTCAAAACTGGAGAGATGAACACGTAAAAGTCTTAAAAAACGGAGAAGAACGCATACAATACGTACCACCTAGAACAATAGCCGACATTTTAAAGCGATATGTTATTTTTGCCGTTATTGGAAAGAAAGAAAAAGATTTTGAAAAGGCTAATCTTGCATATTATGACTTGGATGACGGTATATATAAATATAATGTTACCAACATTCAGAAGTTAATTATAGCGGTAGAACGTAGCACCAGCATTAAACAACGCCGGGAAACAATGGAATATTTAAGACTGGAGGCACAAAGAAAACGCCCTAGCGATGATAGTAATTTAATCATTGTTGGTAATGGTGTATTTAACAAGAAAACAAAGAAATTAGAGCCTTACAACCCTAGATATATATTCACATCCAAAATATCAACCAACTACAACCCACAAGCACAAGAGCCAGATTTTAAAGGCTGGAGTTTGTCTGAATGGTTTAAAGACATCGCAGAAAATGACAAAGACAAAGAAACACTACTATGGCAATCGTTAGCTTGTTCAATCAATCCAAACTTAACGCCAGACGTTGCTATATTCTTAGTTGATAACGGACAAGGACGAACAGGAAAAAGCACATTTGAAAGATTGCTAGAGAATCTAGTAGGAATTGATAACCATGCACCACTTAAATTAAAGGAATTTGAAGAAGATTTTAAACTTGCAAATGCTCAAGGCGTTAAGTTAATTATTGGAGATGACAACAACCCTAATGACTACAATAAGACAAGCGAGAACTTTAAAAGAGTAGCAACTGGAGAAACTGTCTTAATTAATCCTAAAGGACAACCGCCCTTTTCTACTCAGTTTAATTGTTTCATAGTTCAGTCAATGAACGGCTTGCCACGTTTTAAAGACGATAGCGATGCACTATTAAGGCGTATCAAGATAATCAAATTCAACCACCAATACAACGATAGTACGGCGAACAAGGATATTAAAGAAAAATACATCAAGGATAAAAGATTGTTAGAGTGGATATTATCAAAAGTAATTGTAATGGATTTTGATTTTATGACAGATACAGAAGAAAGCCGGCAAGAAATCAAAGAATTAAAGATAGCTAATGACCCGGTAGCATATTATGTAAATGAACATATAGACGATTTAAAAAGTCAAAGATTGCCAATAGTATTTTTATTTAAACATTTTCAAGCGACATCAGACTATGAAAACAACCCGCAGAAGATGAAACAACAGACTTTCACAAGACGGATTAGACCACTGTTAGAGGCTAAAGGATACACATATAGCCGTAATAATTTAGCACCATTGACCTACTGGAATACAGACGATGAAAAGTTACTTGAACAATATGACATCAATTATAAATATCGTGTAAAAGTTGAAATTCAAAAGAAACAACCACTATTCGAGAAACCGGACGAACCAGACCAAAAAGCAGAATAAAAAAGCAACATTTAAAAATATTGTTGCCTTAATTGTTGCCAAGAAAAATATTATTATATCAAGGTTTAAAGGGTATAAACCAACAAAGCAACAAAGCAACATAAATACTATATATATAATAGTAGAAAATATATAACATGAGTATGTAACATATTTTTTAATATAATAAAAGACTCAAAATAAATGTTGCTTTAGTTGCTTATGTTGCTATCGTTGATATATCAATGGTTACAGCCGGCAACATTTAGCGACAAAGCAACAATTTACACCTAAAAAGCACTATTTATATTAATTAGAATTAATTTACTGGAGGATTTAACATGAATGAACAGAAATATTTTGATGGTTTAATTACTGGAATGAAAAAAGTTATTGAGTTACACAAGACTAAAGATGATATTAGAGATTTAGAAAATGAATTAAAAGCGATGAGAACTAAAAAAGCTAGATTAGAAAAACAAGTAGAGCGTTACAACAAACAGGCTCAAGATGCTATTGATTTAATTCAACAAGGAAAATTTAAGTCTGAATATATGCCACTTGAACAAGAACAAGAATTTAAAAAGTTAATGATGGAATTAATCAATTTACAGTATATTAGCATTGTGGACGTATACAATCTTAAATAATACTAGCCTTGATTTAGTCTTGAAAATAAATAATAAAGGCGTGGTATGTAGTGGATTTGATGCAACTATCAGACCTATTAAACAATAACGATAATAGAGAAATTGACTTACCAGGAACTAGAAAAAACGTTATTAATTTTTTTAACAATCAATATGAAAAATTAAAATACTTAGCTAATATAACGCCCTTACATTCAGTTAGCTATGATAATGTTAAGATACAGACATCGCAAAGTAATTCTATTGAATCTAAAGCAATCAAGCAATTACATGCTAAAGAATATTTAAGAATTATAGATGATTGTATTAATTCATTAGATGACATCAAGAAAACGATATTTAAAGCAAGAGTTATTAAAAATCTTTATTATTGGCAAATAGAACAAATTTCAGGGTATGGAAGTACTAGAATGTACGAATTACTAAATTTAGGATGCTTAGAATTTGCACAAAAATTAAAAGATATGACTGATATTGATTTACTGGAATACAAGGAATGATGAAATATGAATGCAGGTATTTATTTACACTGACTTAATGAGTGCTATTAATTGGCACTCTATTTTTTTACTTGCAATTATATTTAAATAATTTAGTGTAGCGATGCAATAAAAAAACTACCGTAGCAAAATACCACGGTAGCAACTTAGGTTATATGTATCTAAACACCCAGACACATAGAAAAGTAACATAGAGCATAGCTATATTATACCATGTTTGATATATTAACGTATTAAATAATTAATATCTTGTAATTTAATCATGTTGCCACTTGGTAGCATGTTTTTTTATTGCATCCAAAACGCCGTTATTACATCAGTTAATACAATTACATAGCTTACTGGAATTACAGACGCTTAGAATCAACATGACAAGCACCATTAATAGAATCGTAGCAATTCAAAGCAAAACAAAAAAGCCACGATATAAACACCGTAGCTCAATGACTAAAGATAAAATAAGATTTATTAAGATAATAAAATTCGGAGTCGTTTTAATATCCTTGAATAATTAGAGTATACCATATTTAGCAAATAAGCACCATTCTAAGACGTTTTACCAATTCTAATATAATTACACTCAATCACAATTAAACGAGCTAATACCTATCAGAATTTAAACCATAGTTACATGATTATTGAAATACCCCCGCCCACTGTTTGCCACTGGAAGAGCGCACACATAGGAATCACTTTATAAAAATGTTTGATTTTGAAAATTTTAGTATAGGGGGGCTTGTCTGATTGATTGCATCTAAAACATGCACCATATCAACACTTAGACCATCGCACCGACTGGAGTATATGCCGAATACATGCACGTTTTAGAAATTGTAAACCTAAATAATTGGACAAAATCGGACAATTTAGGAATTTTAAAACAGTTGTATTACTTGATATATCAGTCTTTAGAGTGGTTAAGGTATTTTAGATTGTCTAATTAATCCAGTTTACAAAAGTTTACAATACAGGAGCTTAGACCATTCTTACACATCGAAAACATTATAATATCAACGTTTATAACACTTATCCACAATCAAAAAGTTATCCACAAGCAACCAAACAGACTAAAATTACACACCGAAAGCGTGAAGAAAAGTAAAGAATATAGCCCCTTTTTAATTGCGATGGAATGACTGTAATTACTGGAATAATAGCATTTATAGAGCTTGTTTGAATTGTGATGACTTTACACCATACAGACGTTTTACATGTATCTAGTGTAATTACATTCAGACAATAAAAAAACTTGCCACTGAATCCAGTAGCAAGCTAGAGATTATTATCCTTGATTTAGACTTGAATAATTTCATTATAGCATACAAAAAAAGCATTGGACGCGATGCCAACACCTAATATATATATTCATTCTAACTCTTGTATGAGAGGTAAGAAAAAAAGTCTAATAGTAGTCTGTTTTATAGTCTGTTTTATTATCAATAATCTAAAATCATTTATAATCAACATCGCCAAGAATATTATTATATAAGGCTTTTCTTGATTATCCTTAAACATTTAAATTAATTTAGGTATATGATATTAATACAATAAAAAAGCCATTAGACTTATCATCTAATAGCTTAATAAATTAATCGAAATTTAAATTTTTAAATTTCTTGATCCTATCAATGGCTCTCTCCGAAATTTTCAAATTACGTTCTTGTTTATTTCTAATTCTCTCTTGTAATTTTGGTACAATTCCAAAGTTTGCATTAATAGGTTGGAAATTCTTCACAGAGGCATGTGTAATATAGTGAGCCATTGCTCCCATCATCGTTTCTTCAGGAAAAATAACTGGATCTTTTCCTTGAGCAATTCTAGCAGCATTCAAGCCTGCATATAATCCACTAGCAGCACTTTCAACATAACCTTCTACACCTGTCATTTGACCAGCGAAGAACAAATCTGGGCGTTTCTTTGTTTGATATGTTGCTTGCATAACTTCTGGAGAACATAAGAATGTGTTGCGATGCATTACACCATATCTTACAAAACGTGCATTTTCTAAACCTGGAATCATAGAAAATACCCTCTTTTGTTCGCCCCATTTCAAATGAGTTTGGAAACCAACAATATTGTATAGATCTCCAGCAGCGTTATCTTGACGCAATTGAACTACTGCAAAAGGTTCTTTTCCTGTTCGTGGATCCTCTAATCCAACTGGCTTTAAAGGACCATACAACATCGTTTGTGCACCACGAGAAGCAATTTCTTCAATTGGCATACATCCTTCAAAGAATTTATCGTCTTCGAAGTCATGTAATTCTGCTGTTTCTGCTTTAATTAACTCATTGTAAAAATTATAAAATTCATCCTTAGTCATAGGTGCATTTAGATAAGCAGCTTCGCCCTTATCATAACGAGACTTCAAATAAACTTTATCCATATCTAAAGAAGATTTTTCTAAAATAGGAGCAGCAGCATCGAAGAAGAACAATCCATCGCTACCAGTAAATTTAGTAATATCCTTAGCTAAAGCATCAGATGTAAGTGGACCTGTAGCAATTACAGTTAATCCCTCTGGTATTTCATCAATTTCTTCATTTATAATCTCAACATTTGGATGATTGTGTAACTTTTCTGTTACTTCTTTCGAAAAAGTTTCACGGTCAACAGCAAGCGCACCACCAGCTGGTACAGAATGCTTGTCTGCAGACTCCATAATAATAGAATTGAAAGTTCGCATTTCTTCTTTAAGCAAACCAGCAGCATTGGTTAAACGATTTGCTCTTAAAGAATTGGTACATACTAATTCTGCGAAATTTTCAGTATGATGTGCTGGAGTTAATTTTTGTGGTCTCATTTCATATAATCTTACCTTAACTCCTTGATTTGCAATTTGCCATGCAGCTTCACTTCCTGCAAGACCAGCACCGATAACATTTACACTTGCTGTCATATTTTCATCTCCTTAATGCCTTTTAATTATTTTGTATTGCTTCTTCATAATCACAATTACTACATTTAACTTGCATACCCTTCTTAGTTTTCTTTTCTACTAAGTAATGCCTGCATTTTGGACAATCACGTCCAATTGGTTTATCCCAAGAAACAAAGTCACAATCTGGGTACAATGAGCAACCATAGAAGACTCTATTTTTCTTAGATTTGCGTTCGATAATTTGACCTTTATGACATTTAGGGCAAACTACACCTATTTCCTTAACTATCGCCTTAGTATTTCGACAATCTGGGAAACGACTGCAGGCATAGAATTTACCATAACGACCTAATTTAATGACCATTGGAGCCCCACAGATTTCACAATCAATTCCTGCTGGCTCATCTTTGATCTTAATCTTATCCATCTTTACTTGAGCATTGTCAACTTCCTTAGAAAAAGGTTGATAGAATTCGTCTATAATTCTAACCCATTCTTCTTTTCCTTCTTCAATATCATCTAATTGATCTTCCAAGTGAGCTGTAAAATCAACATTTAAAATATCAGGGAAACATTCTTCAATCATGGAATTAACAATTTCACCTAGTTCAGTTGGTTCAAACTTACGTGAGACTAACTTCACGTAATAACGCTTTTGAATTGTACTTAAAGTAGGTGCATAAGTAGATGGTCGACCTACACCATTTTCTTCTAAAGTACGAATTAAAGTAGCTTCAGAATAGCGAGCTGGTGGTAAAGTAAAATGTTGATTTGGTTGATTTTGAACCATGTCAACCTCATCGCCAACCTTCAATTCTGGCAATAAGTTATCTTTACTTGTTGCTGCTTTATATACCTTAATAAATCCAGGGAATTTCATCTTAGAACCATTTGCACGATATTGAACTCCATTTTGTTCTATATCTACACGCATAGTATCAAAAACAGCCGGTGTCATCTGACTTGCCACGAATCTTGACCAAATCAATGTATATAATTTTAATTGATCCTTATCTAAATATTTAGCCATCTTTTCAGGTGTACGTTCAACTGATGATGGTCGAATAGCTTCGTGAGCATCCTGTGCATTTTCAGATAATTTACCTTGACGTGGTTTAGAAGCAGCATATTCTTCACCATAATTTTCATGTAAAAAGACAGCTGCTTCATGCTTAGCAACACTCGAAATTCGAGTAGAGTCAGTACGCATGTAAGTAATTAAACCTACAGCTCCACCTCGTCCAATATTAATACCTTCATATAATTGTTGTGCAACCATCATTGTTTTTTGAGTTCTAAACTTCAAATTATTGTTAGCAGTTTGTTGCATTGTTGAAGTTGTAAATGGTAATGGTGGCATTCTTTTACGTTCTTTTTGTTCAATATTAATAACGTTGAAAGGTTTATCTTTATCAATCTTTTCAATGACTTCTTTAACATCTTTCTCGTTAGATAATTTTTTCTTCTTATTATCTACACCCCAGAAGTCAGCTTCAAATTTAGTTCTACCTTTTTTAAACTTAGCATCAATAGTCCAATATTCTTCAGGTTTAAAGTCTCGAATCTCTTTTTCACGTTGGATAATTAAGTTTAATGCTATTGATTGTACACGTCCAGCAGAAAGACCCTTCTTTATCTTTGACCACAACAATGGTGAAATTGAGTAACCAACAAGCCTATCTAACACACGTCTAGCCTGTTGTGCATCTACCAAATTCATATCAATTGAACGTGGTGATTTAAATGCATTCTTTACAGCATCCTTGGTTATTTCATTAAACACAACGCGATTTTTATCTTCTGGGTTCAATCCTAAAAGATATGATAAATGCCAAGCAATAGCTTCTCCTTCACGGTCCGGATCGGCTGCTAGATAAACATGACTAGCTTTTTTTGCTTCTTTTCTAAGTTCTTTTATAACATCGCCTTTACCACGAATAGAGATATAATGTGGTTCATATCCATTCTCAACATCAATCCCCATCTTACTTTTAGGTAAATCTCGAATATGACCTAAACTAGCCATAACTTTATAATTTGACCCTAAATACTTTTCAATTGTTTTCGCTTTGGAAGGCGATTCTACTATTACTAAATTTTTCTTTCGTGTTCTTTTCGTTGTCTTTTTCTTTGGTTTCTGAGTAGTAGGCATTAACCCAGCTCCTTTGTCATTAATTAACTTATTCAAAATTTTTTAACCAAGATAACTTTAACATTACTAAGCTAAAATGTCATCTTTAAAATTAAGCCCATACTTCCTCTACTTAAAAATTCAAATATTATCCTATACTAGATATTCAAATTATGCAAGCGGAATTATTTCAGAAACCATATCCTAGCTATATTTTAAATTCCTCTAAAATATCCTTTGCTTCTAAAATTGGTTTGGCTCCTTCCGAAATTAATTCATTACATCCTTTTGATAATATTGAGTTAATATTTCCCGGAACTGCTAAGACATTTCGATTTTCTTGTAATGCCATATTAGCAGTTATTAAGCTGCCACTTTGTCTTCTAGCTTCAACAACTAGTAATGATTGGCATAACCCTGAAATTATCCTATTTCGAGCTGGAAAATGAAAACGTAAAGGCTTTTGTCCCAATGCATATTCACTTAAAACTATCCCTTCCTTTTCCATATTGGCTTGTAGCTCAAAATTTTCGCGTGGATATGTCCTATCTAGCCCTGTTCCTATGACACCTATCGTTTTTCCTTTCTCTGATAATGTTATCTTATGTGCCAGACTATCTATTCCCTTCGCTAAACCACTAACTGTTGCAATACCTTCACCTAAAACATCTGGTAGTAACTTTTTTAATACTTCTTTCGCATATGGTGAATGCTTTCTTGCTCCAACAATCGCTAATGTAGGAGCATTCAAAAGTGAAAAATTTCCATTATAAAAAAATACTAGCGGTGGATTATATATTTCTTTTAATAAAACTGGGTAATCTTCATCAAAAATTGTACATATTCCACCATAATTTTTATTTTCTTCTACTTCTTTAGTTAAACCATCACTAAGAAAATAAGCCATATACTTTCCAATTTTCTTTTCACTAAGTTTCAATAGTTTGATAAATTCTTCTTCTGTAGGTAATTTTTGTATTTCATTCATAAAATATGCTACGTTTTTTACCGAACCACCATAGTATTGACTACAAATATGTGCTCTTATTAAAAAATCTCTTAATTCCATAAAAAAACCTCATTTCTGCTACAATCTATCTAATAAGATACGTAGAAATAAGGTTTTCTTTGTATTATTTTAATAAGATTTTTTTGACTGGTTCAAAACTTTGTCTGTGAATTGGAGTAACTCCTTTATTTTCAAGGCCCTCCAAATGTTGTTTAGTTCCATAACCATCATTCTTTTCAAAACCATATCCTGGATAAATACGTGCGTAAAATTGCATCAAATGATCTCTGGTAACTTTAGCAACAATGCTTGCGGCAGCAACAGATGCACTTTTAGCATCGCCCTTTATTAACCGTAATTGAGGAATTTTTGTATCAATTGTCATTGCATCAACAATTACCTTTTGTGGTGTACTATTTAAACTTTCTATCGCTTGTTTCATTGCTAAACGTGTAGCTTCATAGATATTTACTTCATCAATTAAATTATTATCAGATAAGCCTACACTTACAGCAACTGCTTTTTCTAATATTTTTTTATATAATTCTTCTCGCTTTTTTTCACTTAATTGCTTTGAATCGTTAACTTCAAAAACATCAAAATCATGTGGTAAAATAACCGCTGCAGTTACAACGGGACCTGCTAACGGACCTCGACCAACTTCATCCACACCAGCGATATATTCGATACCCTTATCCCATAAATCACGCTCAATTTTCAATCTATTTTGAAATTCTAATTTTTCATTTTCAATTTTCTTTAATCTTTTTTCATAAGATTTAATTGCTAATTGAACGCCTTTACGCTCATCTAACTTCAATTCTGCTAATTGCTCACTCGAAATTTCTTCAGTTAGCATCTTTTTTATTTGAGCTATTGTTAACTTTTCCATTTACTTCCTCTAATTTTCCGGACTAGCATCTACTGGCGTCTTATCCAAAGTATATCTGCCCAATTTACCCTTACGAATTTCAAAAATTAATCTTTCGCTAGCTCTATCATAGTCTTCTTTAAATCCCATGTTTCTTGTGATAGCTAATAAAGTTTCAACAGTTGTATCTTCTATTTCTGATTGTGTTAATCTATATCTTTGAGCAAGCGCATCTGGATTTGTATGGATAAAATGTTCTACCGCATATAAAGCAACATCATCTTTTGCATATAATGTATCTTTTATGGCACCAGTTAATGCTAATTTTTTCCCTACTAAAGGATCCTCAAATTTAGGCCATAATATTCCTGGTGTATCTAATAATTGTAAATCTTTTCCAGCTTTAAGCCATTGTTGAGCCTTAGTAACCCCTGGACGATTACCAGTTTGTGCAACATTCTTTTTTACTAGGTGATTTAATAAAGTTGACTTGCCAACATTAGGAATCCCAATACACATCGCACGTAATTTTTGGTTTTGAATTCCCTTTTCTTTTCTGCTTTGAAGCTTATCTGCAAGAATTTCCTTAATCTTCTTTTCAATTATCTTCAAATTACCACTGTTACTATTAACAGCTATTGCAGGTTGTCCCATACTTTCATAATAGTTAATCCATTTTTTTGTTTCAGCAGGATCAGCTAAATCCATTTTAGTTAATACAATAATACTAGGTTTATCTTGTAAAACTTCAGCTAATTGTGGATTACGTGATGATTCTGGTAGTCGTGCATCTACCAATTCAAGTACGATATCTACAGATTTTAAGTTTTCTTTTACCTGACGTAAAGCTTTCGCCATATGTCCAGGAAACCATTGTATAATCGCCATTATATATCATGTCCTTTCATTAAAATACTAGTCTAATTCATATTAACATACTTTTTCTCTAACTCATAAATTCTTCATACTTAGTCCAAGCATTATCAAAAATTACCATACTTGGTAAATATGTTCCATTCAATTCCAAATATTGCGATAATAAATCATAGTCATCTGCTTGTTTTGGAAAGCTTTGATCATAAAATGCATTATTAGCAAATTGTGCAATTTCATCTGTACTATCTGGATTTCTTTCAGTCATTAGAAATTGATAAAAACTTTGTCTCTTACTCATAAAAATACCTCTCATTTCAACGGAACTTTTACATTAAATTTAAATTCATCATTCACCAAGTCCAACTTAGTACCCTTAACTAAAATATCTTGTTTCTTAGTTAATTGATTTAAATCTAAAGTTATAGTTTTTGCTTTTGGATCAATAATCGCCACTTTCCCTAAGTCGTAATTATTTTTCACATATTTCAATATAAATCCAGCTGGAGCGTTTAATGAACCAATGGCCACTGATTTAACTTTTAATAAAATATTTCCATTCTTATCTAAGGTAGGTTTTGTATATAATGTAAATGACACATTTTTCCCTAAAATCTTAGTTGTTCCCATCATGATTGCAGATTTATCTACCAAAAAACGATATTTGATCTTACCTTTTTTCTGATTTTTTCGTAGATAATAATTGATTGTTGCATTAGCTTGTTTCTTATCCAATGTAACATCAACACTTGTATACTTTTGCTTAGAATTCTTATCTGAAACTTTAGCTATATTAGTTTGCTCTTTTGTTTGTGAAGTTACTTTTGTTGCAAGATAACAACCACTTATAAATAAAATTCCCACTAATACAAAAAAAGCCCATTTCCAATAATTTACTTTTTTCTCTTCCATTCTATTATTTCACCAACCATGTATTTTTATGTCTATTCATTTCATCAAATAACTTATTTGTCATATACTTATATCCTTTTAAATTAGGATGAAAATGATCATCTTCAGATAAATAGTCATTCTTTTCTTTTGTATTTGATAAAATATTTTCTAATTGTTTACCTGATTTTTTATCTAAATCTGTTTCTGATTTTTTCACCAAATCTTCTTTAGGTAAATTTACATATTGCCCCATTGAAAGTTGTTTGTTTATGTCAATAAAATATACTTTGTTTTCTTCCAAAGTAACTTGTCTAGCAATTTTGTTCCATTTATTAGTATAATCTTGCATCTGCGTAATATTAGGAAAATATACATAAAATGGATTATATACACTAAATAAAAAAATTGGTGCTTTCTTGTTTAAACTTCTAACTTTTCCTATTAAATTTTGTAAATTACTTTGATAATTCTTTGCCGATTTTTCTACAACTGGTTGCATCTTATCATCTGCCATTGAAGAAAAATTTTTCTCCATAACTTGCATTAGATCATTACCACCAACTGTCATTGTAATCACATTAGCATTCTTGATATCTTTTTGAATATTCTTCTTGGTTAAAAGTCTCGCTAATATTTGATCACTTCTATCCCCAGTCTTACCATAATTTTTGGTAATCACGTCTATAGATTCTTTCTTTTCTATTTTTTCTTTAATAAGATGTATATATCCACCTTTATTAGTTTGGTCACCAACTCCGTACGTTAAAGAATCACCTAATCCCACAAGCTTAATTTTAGAAACTTTCACAGCTTTAACATTTTCTCTAGTACTCTTTATCTGAACTTCATTACTTTTGCTTATATTTTTCTTGCTATTAATGGTAGTTAAAGTAATAACTCCGATTAAAATTGCAACCAATGACCCTAACAATACTATTTTTTTATAATTCATTTTTATTACCTCTAGAAACTAAAATATCTATGTTACAATGAAAGATACATATATCGTAAATTATAACAAAATTTTATAGGTGATACTAATGCAAAATTTTAATAATAAACATCCTTTAATTACTATAATTAGCAGCTCTGTTCTTTTAGGTCTTTCTTTAATTTCTTCGATAATATTGTTGATTATCGATTTGATTAAGTTCTCTAAAACTACTAATTATGCAATGATTACAGCTTTATCACTCATACTAGCTTCACTTTTTATTTACTCATCACTTGAAATTATTAGTATATCTCTTAAATTAACCAGAGTTACTAAAGTTATGGATATAATTTCATCATGTTTACTCTATTTGTACGTAACTACTGTCTACATAGCCACATTTATCGGTTTCCACTTATCTACTCTTGGTTGGATCGGATTTGGATTAAGCCTAGCCCTACTAATATTCAATGTTCTATTTACTTGTTTATATTATCATCAACAAAAAATACTTTTTTCAGTTACTAATATATTATTTTTTATATATAGTTTACTTTCCTTACTTAATCTGAAAATTAGTACTTTATCAACTATACTATCCATAATAGTTCTAATTTTATTCACTTTAATTATCATTATACGCCAATTTGAATATACCAAACTTTTAGAAACAGTCTTGTTCACTATCGCTACTACCTTGTATCTATTGAGTTTATTAATCTTTTAATTGCAAAAACGTCAATAAAACTTGAAATTAACTAAAAATCGAGGTCTGAATTTAAAAAACAAAAAAAGATGAGTACTAAAAATTGTTATACTCATCTTTCTTTATTTCTATTAGAAATTATTTTCTTTCGTATTCCAAAAATATATAAGGATATATGTTCTTTTCGTCTACCTTGCCGATTTTTTGGGAAATAAGTTTAAACTCATCATAATTAATAGTAGGCATAACCGTATCGCCAT
>ERZ1643246.2173-NODE-2173-length-19333-cov-12.806100_pt1 | contig 19333 bp, 21 predicted proteins | sample MGYA00579265_ERZ1643246 | MGnify/ENA primary metagenome ERZ1643246 (study PRJEB29033, sample SAMEA4952261) | chicken gut metagenome | biome: Broiler Chicken; feature: Gastrointestinal Tract; material: Caecum | place: Ireland | collected 2018 | study: Broiler...
TTATAACGAACGTTCTCTTATACTTGACAAGCAATACTGCTCATCCTCCTACAAGAACAATATACTACCGTTCGTAATAGAAATCAACCACTTTTTTTAAAATAGTTACTTTTCCTCATCAATATATTTCACCCTGATCCTTTTTTCGTTTAAATCGACTTTGATCTCTGTAATGGAACTTTCTATGATTCCTCTTTTGGCATCATCGCTCAGTTTCTCCCACGAAATATCATTCTCAATCTTTATGTGTCTTGCTTTATTTCGCTCGGATCGCATCTTCTTCTCTAACTCTGCAATGATTCCCGTATAGATCTGATCATCCAGCATACCTGCAGCATAGTCCCTGGTAACCTTCTTTGCCTTTAGAGATAATTGATGCACGATTTTTTGGCTTCTTTCCAATTCTGCCTTTTCATCTACATCTTTTTTTCGTTTGAGCATCGGCAAAAGCGTTCTTTCGATCAACAGTTCCTGATTCACTCGTTTTCTGCACTCTTTGCAGTAGTAGTAATAGTATCGCTTATTCACCTTGTAAGTCGGTATACCGTACAACATCTTGTCGCATTTCTCGCAATACACCTTATGCCGGTAGATGAATTTATTCTGTTCTTTTCCATAGACTCCCCTCATCCCAAATATCCGCTGTGCTTCCTTCGCCTCTTCTTCTGTGACGATGGCCGGCATAACATCTTGGAAAACAATATTTTTATAAGTGAATTTACCATAATATCCTGGATGAAAAAGGATCTTCTTTATGTACTCTGGGCGCAGGGAAATATCATATTCCTCTTTGACCTTATATACGATCTCCGTATAGATATGGCCTCGCTGCGCAAGGCGAAATATCAAGCGAACGATTGGCTTTGTCTTTGGGTCGATATATAGAAAATTTTTTTCATCTTTATAATACCCAAACGGAAAGCCTTTGATCGGGTATTTCCCTTCCAGCGCCATCTGCATCAGGCCATCATTCGTCCGTTCTACGATGGTTTCTCTTTCCCATTGCGCAATGATAGCAAGCATACCGACCAGCAGCCGTCCATTTGCTGTCTTGATATCAAGATTATCCAGGATGGCAATTAAATTCACATCCATTTCAAGAAACATCTGCAGCAGATGATAGACGTCGATCACATTTCTGGTCAGGCGATCCAATTTGTAGACGATCACTTCATCATATTCATCATTTTTAATGCGTTTGAGCATTTCCTGCAGCTGCGGCCGTTTCAAACTAGAAGCGGATCTTCCGGAATCGACAAAAAAATCGATCTTTACATCCTCGTATTCAAAAAGCTCTAAATACATTGATATTTTCTCACGTTGATTTTCGATACTGTACCCTAACGTCTGCTCCCTGCTGGATACCCGTAAGTACGCTGCCACGCGTTTCCCACGATTATCGTTAAGCATGCTTCTTTTGATCTGTTCCCGGCTATCCTCCCGCTTCTGCAGCATGCTGCGACTGATCAGCTCACGCTTTTCGATCATGCGCAAATAATACTGATCTGCATGGACGGTCAGCCGATCATATATAGAAGTAATGTTCACCCCTCTTTCCAAGATTCGATCAAAAAAATAATGCTGCAATTCTATGCTCCAGGAAAACTCACCTGCATACAAAACGATCACCTCTTTCGGATGGTGCTGATCGATCATCCTTACGATTTCTCCCATATCGGCTGGATCGACCTTCCTGATAATCTGTACACACACCTCTTCATAACCATATAGCTTCAGGTAGATGTTGATCATTTTTCGACTTTTTTGATCGCTTGCGAAGACCAGTACACTTTTATGTACGCTTCCTTTTTCCAAGCGCATCTGTGTTTTTATTCTTTTTTCTGTTTCGTAAAATCCTAACACTTTTACACCTCCTACATAGAAACAGCAAAAAAGAAGTGTGCTACGACGTCAACCGTAACACACTTCTCTTGCTTAATTTTGCTTCATCTTGTAGGGGATGAGTTCGCTCATCAAGCATCATTATGATATCATAAATCGCTGACAATTCAATACTTTTACGTTTTAATGCACCCCCTCCGGTGCCATTACAAAAACAGCTCTTATAAAGATTTTAATTTTGATATCAGTGCTTCCTGCAGCACTTGAGAAAAATTGATGCCCTTCGCAAGCGCCTCCCGATTCAGCCATTCGGGAATAGTAAGCGTCTTTTTGACAGATTTCATATTCGTGCGCTTCTTATATTCAAGAAGATCGACCTCAATGATCACAAGGCGTTCATCTCCCTTTAATTCGATCGACTCTGGTGAAGAAGGTTCTGGCAACGGTTCATTCTCAAAATCTCTTGTCGAAAGTGTAAGACCGAGACAATCCACCGCCATTTCATACGCTTCGCTCATACTGTCTCCTTCGGTTAATGCTTCCGGGATGTCGGGAAAAGAGATCCAGTAACCTCCATCTTCCGGATGGAAAATAGCAGGATAAAAAAGTTTTGACATATCTCATAACCTCACTTTCTTAGATTGTGCAGGAGGACTATTTTTTTAGTCCCGCCTGCTTTAAAATTGCTTGTTCCATACCTTTTCGCAAAGTCTTGGAACCGTGATCAGGAACAGTTGTTTGTCTGCCTGTGACGGGATTTCTCATTTGAACATGAGAAGTTCCCTTTTGTCTCAAGATGACAAATCCGTTTTTCTTAAGGAACTTAATCATTTCCTTAGAAGTCATCGGCATGATCAGATCTCCTTTCCTTATCACAGTTTCATTATAACACGTGTTAATACGTGTGTAAACATTTAGTCAATTCTGCTATGTTTTATTATATGCATTCATCACGATTTCTTGTGCCATTCACGTGCGTTGACTATCTGCTTTGCATATCCTTCTATTGCTCATCACAAATGAACGCCTTGATCATTTCTACCTCCCTATATCATTGACCCTTCTTTTTGCCGTATTGTAGTATTCCGCATTTCTTTCAAAGCCTATAAACTGTCGATTCCATTTGACAGCTGCCGCTGCCGTCGTTCCGCTTCCCAAAAACGGATCTAGTATCACCTCTCCTTCATTGGAAGAGTTCAAAATCAGTTGTTCGATGATTTGCTGGGGTTTCACGGTTGGATGGTGATAGAGCAACTTATCTTTCTTATTCGTCGCTGTAATCCAGTATGTATGTGCTCGTTGATAGCTCATGTTCATTCGTACTCCCTTTCTGAAAAAAAGGCAATATTCCTTATCAATCAAATACATATTGCCACAATTCGGTACTGGATTGCTCTTAATCCAAACCAGTATTTCAAAGCTGCACTTATGTCGTTCCACAAAAAAGTTCAAATAAGGCAAGATCTGCTTCTTATTGCAAAAGATGTAGATATTGATTTTTTTCAAAACTCGTACAAATTCTTCCAAAATTGCATAATCGATTCCCTCTGTCAAATTTGATCTTCTCAGTTCTTTCATTACTGACCCCATGCTTTTAGAAATCTTGTCGTTGCTTTTGCTTTTTTCATGTGCCTTCATATCATAAGGAGGATCCGTAATGATTAAATCGATACTTTTATCCTTGATCTTTTGTATCTCCTGATAGGCATCGCCTAATACGATTCGGCAAGCTGCACCGGTTCTCACCTCCTGATCATGGCTTTATTGTAGCGTATTATTCTTCTTTCTAAAGTCTTGATTTTTATATTTGTCGCAATTAAAAAGATCACCATGCCCCTTTGCATAAGTGATCCGTATTTTCTTTATACATTCAATGCTTTACGCAATGCTTCCTGACAGACCTTCGATACATTGATCTTTCGCTTGCTGGCCAGTTTATCCATCCATTCCGGGATCGTGATATTTCTCCGTACTGATTTCCCGCCAAACCTCTGCAGCCACTCATCCAGATCGACGCTCACGATTACAATGGTCTCATTTTCATGCAATTCGATATCATCTAAAGATGTCCTGACGGGCAGATCCGTATTCTCTTCCATGCAATCGGTGATGCCCATCCCAAGACACTCCTCCGCTTTTTCAAAGGCCTCGTTCAGATCCGATCCACATGTCACTAAATACGAAAAATCAGGAAAAGTTACGGTGATCCCGTCACTCTCACTTAAAAATACAGCAGGATAATGATACTTCATTGTAACCACTCCTCTCATCTATTCTATGCCGAGGATCTGAGCGCAGATCTAAAGAAGTCCGGCTTCTTTTAATATTCTACGCTCAGTCCCTTTTGGCAGGTCTTTGCAGTGCATAGCCACCGTAGTCCTCTTCCCAGTGCTTTCATTGTAGAATTGGATATGAGAACCAGATTGTCTGATTCTGTGAAATCCGTTTGATTCTAACAACTTCACCATCTGTTTCGGAGTCATTGGCATTCTATCACCTCCGACCACCTACATTATAGTGTGTATTTATACACACTGTCAAGCATTGGCATCTATCTTTAACAATTCCTGTCATTGTCGGCTCCTTTACTTGATCTCACACATACCATATCTTGTCTGAATGAAGTGCCTCCTGATTTCCAGATCCCTGCCATATGCTTCATAATTGATATAGTTCTGTAAGAGCGGTGGTATCTCGCCCAATGCTTGCAACTCATCAATGTAGTAATAGGCAACGTCGATCATGTCCTCACAATTCGGATAACAGTGGATACGGTCCAGGTTATCCGCCAGTTTTTCCAGGCTTCCGAAATAGTTAATGAAGTCATCCAGCTGGTCTAAAACTTCTTCTGGAAGATCCTGTATCGTATGGTACAGGTCATTCAGTTCTTTAATGGAAATATATTCGCCTACCTCACAGGGAAAGTGATCGGTAGCATGGACAGCATATTCTTCATAATAGCCGTTCAGTCCGATCCGTTTTGCAACATTTTCCTCATCGATAGGAAAAGAGAACCAGTCTCCTACAAGCTCACCCTCGTTGTACTTGCCAAGATTCGCAATATATACCCTCATATCGTCAACCACACACATACACCTCTTTTCTTTGGATGTTCGTGATAGTCAGTTTTCTTGTTTCAATCTGCATACGCATTTCTTCCATTCTCATTGCTCCTCATATCTCCTAACAGTTTGATGCGGCTCCCGCTGTCCGTCTCATAAATAGCATCCAGCGGGGCCTTTGCAATCTCCTGGTATCCGACCAGCAGGATATGCAATCTCTCTGTATCCGCTCCCTGCAGTTTGTCTTTCAATGCGCTTTTCTGCCCGTCGGTCTGGGCCACGAAAAGGATCCTCTGGTCGATCACTCTCTGCTGCAGCATCTGTGGATACAGGCGCTCCTCGATCGACATCCGATATCCAAGGAGCTTTCGTTTCAACGATGCCTCGCTGGCATAGCTTCTTTCAATCTCCAGAAAGACCAGGACGACCGCTGAATCCTCCTTTTGTCGCTGGCGAAAGATCATCATTGCATCCGGCTGATTGCTGGCTTCTTCAAGATAGGTCTCCTTTTCATTCAGGACCCGTATCAGTTCCCAGTTGCTCTTTTCCGTATTGGCATAGCTCATCAAAAGAAGATCACATACGGTAGCGATCTGCACCTGATGATACATCCGATACGGGCTTCCGCTCAAGAGCGCACGAGAGCGGTCTTCCGCATCCATTCCTGCATCTCTCACGATCTCCAGTCCCCGTTTCCCCAACGCGATGATCCGATATCCTGTCCGATAGTTCACCGTATAATCCGGCGGTATGAATGTCTTGTTGATCATCAGATATTGATGGTTATTGAGCTGACGTATCCGATCATCGATCGTCCTTTTTTTCCTGCCCTTATAAGTGAAACGATAGATATATTCCATATCCACGAACCCATGCTTCGCAATGCGGGCAAACAGATCAAGATCGTCTCGCATGATGATCGGTGTATTTTGATTTCCCATCATCCGGCTCCCAGCACAAATGGCAATACGGCCAGCACCAAAAGGATCACATATCCGATGCTGATCACCGTCTGCAGATACTTATAGTATCTCCAGCTGCTCCAGCCGATCACCAGGAGAAACAGCAGCACCAGGATCACTGCCTGTCTCGTATCATTCACCGGAGCGAACAGATCCAGCACACCGCTTTTGATGACCTGCAGATATGGCGATGCGGTCAATGACAAAAGCACATTGAAGAATATGAGCAGACCCAGGATCGAAGAAAGCAAGATGATCGGACGGCGATGCTGTTTTGGCAGCAGCTTGGATATACGAAACAAGACATACCTTATGCGTCCCATGATGAATCACCTTCTTCCAACAGTTCCGCCTCTTCCTGCAAGCGGGCAGCTTTTGCATATTGTTTCCGGAACACCAGGCGTTCTGCATCCTCACGTCTCAAAAAATCGCGCTGCATCAGTTCTCTGGCCAGCTTGCGGTTCTTCTCGGTATTCTTCTGGTTTGCCTTTTCATCCAGATAGTTGACCAGCTTACCATCCGTATAGCGATACGGAGGGCTCACTTTGATGATGACCGATTTATTTTCTCGGTTATCCTCGGTCGAAACGTAACCGACACAATCCGGTAAACGCTTCAAGGCCTCTCGATCGATGTTGCCCGGCATATCCAGCACCAGGCGTCTGGCAGCATCATCTCCCTGGCGAAACGTCAGCTTCGTATCGACATTACCAAGCAATGCCTTCAGGAAGCCCGGATCAAATTGCTCCAGATACTGCGTCATCGGCACCAGTGCCAGCCCGGACTTTCGCAATTCCGCGACCCATTTCTGCAGGATCTCAAACTGTGTTTTATGTGCCTCATCCATGAATACCAAGTGCAGCAACGCATTATCAGCGCGCTTCAGGCCGTACAGATAGTATTTCAGTATGATGTATCCCAAAACGATCCGGCGATCGTTATCGTTTAATCCCTTCAGGTTAAAGAGGATGATATGTCCCTGATCGATCCAGGAAGAGATCCGACGAAGACCGTCATATTTGCTGTGCAGTCCAAACATCAGCTTTTTTTGCGGTGTATTGAGAAATGGATCTGTACGGTTTAAGATCGGGTCCACCTGATTTGGATTAAATTTTCCATTTAAGAATGCCTTGGATTCTTCAGCATACAAGTTCCCGCTCAGCTTTTGTGCGATCTCATCTCGAAAGGCTTCATCCTGAAAAAGCCTAGGGATATCCTGGATCGTGTGTTCCCGATCATCCAGCAAAAGCGTTCGGATGGCCGAGGTGATCATACGATCCACCTGTATGGTATTCAGATCACCAAACAATGAACGAAAATAATCCAGGATCTCTGTCACCGGCACCTCTTTGTTGAGCAGGGAGATCGGGAAGATGCAGTCTTCGTAAGAGAAATCGATATAATGGATCTGCTTCTGCAGATGATCGATATCATGCCCGTCCGCTTTCAGCTTCAGCATCATATCGATCACGCCCAGGACGCTCGTTTCGGCAGGATCGAAAAAGGTAAATCCCGGTACCCTCTTCTCTCCTTTTGCCTTTCGTTCCAGGATATGACGTGCCATCTCCTCCGCTACGCTTGATTTGCCGCTTCCGGTCTTTCCGGTGATGAACGCATGTTTTCTCAGCTGACGTTCTGACAAATAGACCTCTCGATCCTGTAAAGGGTGATATACCCGCCCGCAACGGATGCCTGCGGCCAGTTCTTCTTTCTTCAGTGTTCGCTGCCCGATCTCCAGCTTATGGATCCGCAGCAGGATATCCAGATCCGCCGGTTTCTGGTAAAAGGTCGGAAACTGAAGAATGTTCATCAGCTCCGATCCGGACAGACGGGTCAGTCGATAGACATCCCGATAGCGGACCTTCAGTTCTCTTTCGCCGGCCAACAAGGACTGGATGGTATTGCTGATCTCCATGATCTCATTTCGTTGGTATTTTGTTTTGGCCCCCACCTTCATGATCATTTCTGCAGACACGTCGGTATTGACGCCGCGAAACATGCTTTTGCTGATGACACCTTCTTTGCGGATCGTGAAATCGATCACGATGCGGGTCTTGTTCTTCAGCGCTCCCAGGATGAACAAAAAGATCTGATCATCCGCAAAGGTCGCCAGTCGTTTTGTATCCTTCTCCTCTTTCGCCGGCAATTCATCAGAATAGAGGGTATGTACGGTATGATATGGTTCCAGCTCATGCAGGGCCTCAAAAACATCTGCTTTTTCCTGAAACATGTTCTGCAGCGAATTTAGCAGCAGCGGCGCATTTCGATCTGCAGTGCGCATGTAGAAAGAGATCATTCCCTTTTCCTCCCCATCGCAGTCGATGATGAATTGATAATCCAATGCTCCCTGGGAGACATCAAGGATCTTCTTCCATCCTCCGAAAAAGGAATCGAACCGACGGACGGAGGACAATGTTTTCAAAAGCAGCCGCATTGGTTCCGGCTGAAACCGATAATCATATCTGGGTAAAATCTGATATAACATTCTCTAATCACTTCCTTTGTTATATATACTGTTTCTTCTCTTTATCTTCTGTTTATCTATGAATGATACGGACATCTCAGGAACGGTTTTCTCTGTTAAAAAGCAGGCGAGGGATATGGATGTGATCAATAGTAAATAAAATAAGGTATATTTATATACTATTTGAAACAAAGTGATCTCAAATAACACGATAAACAAAGGATTTTTTGCATTTTTTCTATGGTATATATGAGATAGCAAAGACCATAGTGTTTACCATAGCAAAAACCATAGCGTTCACCATAGCAGATGGCATAGCATCCGACATAGGAAACGGCATCCGATCTTCCGCCGTTTCCCGTCCGGACGCCCGCGGTCTTTCAGCGATCGAAACGAGCGATCTCTGTTTCCTTCAGCACTTCATCCAGCGTCTCCAGAAAGATCCGATCGATAAAATGCCCATAACCGATCCGACGTTCCACCTCCTCCAATACAGAACGATCGACCAATTGATAGACCTGTTCCCAGTAGAGCGCATAGCATTCATCATGCTCTTTCATCCATGCTTCCATCCATACCGGATCTTGCGTACCTTCGATCCTCGCCTCCAGCATTTTCATCTTTTCCTGCAGCTCATAAAGCTGTCTTCGCTGTCTCTCATCCATGATCTATCTTCCTCCCATGGATCCATCACGCTGCAGCAGCGTTTGTGCGTATTCCCACAGACATTCGTCATACTCTCTCTGAGATTTCGCTGATAACAGTTCTGTTGTATATGCTGCAGCTAAATCTTCCGATGACCGTGATGCTTCAAATGATGGGTACGCTTGCTGCATCTCTCCCATCACCTGCTGAGTGATCCGCTGCAGATCATCTTCGATTTCTTCCATGGTTTTATGAAATTCGCTCAGCATCTCATCTTCATATCGTCCGATCTGCTCCATCGTCAGCCATTCCGGTTTTCTCCCGGCCGGAAAACTTTCATACAACCGCCTCATATCATCGATCTGTTCTTGTACGCTGCCGGACCATAAATACTTTTCATTTCTGCCTCCGGCCCCCAGATAGTAATCGCAGTCCATACGAAGTCGATCCAGCAGCATATACTTATACGCATCATCTGAACGGTGTTCCTGGATGACCGTTTCCATCTCTCTTGTCATTTCATCACCTCTCCAGCACTTCCATCCGGACGATCTCATCGATCCGCTCATTTCTGATCCCGACCTGCAGCAAATAGGTCTGTCTTGTGACATTCAGCTCCGTGGTCGATACGACCGTAAAGATAGCAACCGCCCCATCTTCGTTTGCGTAATAAAACGGATCTTCTATCTGTGCCGTATATTCACGTGCATCGATCGCCGCATTCGTACCTGCAGCATAGTCCTTCAGCAAAGATTCACTGACGACATTCCCCAATTCTTCCTGAAGATCCTTCTCACCGGTTTCATAGACCGCCTCCACATATTGACGGATCAAAGCAATCTGTGTCTCTTCACTTTCCACGTTCTCATCCTGTGCCTTTTCATGCTGCATCTCTGTACTCGATTCAGGACCGTTTGACGTATCACTGTTTCCGCTCTCGCTGCAGCCGGCCACCAGCAGGATCGCTGCCAGGCACATCCATCTCCATTTCATCCTTTCACCTCAATTCCTCAAATAGTTTTGTCGGATCGATGATCCGAGCGGCACTGCCCAATGAGCCGGCCGTATCTTCATGCACTTCGATGTGCAGATGCGATCCGGTCGAATTTCCACTGTTTCCCTGGGTCCCGATAGCCTGTCCTTGCTTGACCACCTGACCTTCACTGACAAACACATTTCCCATATGGGCCAGTGTCATGTAATAGGTATGTCCTTCATACGATATCTCCAGCTGGATATAATTTCCGGCACCACTTGCCTGATCATACGGACAATAGTTCCCATAATAGCCACCATTAGGTTCACACTCTGTGCTTGCCGTATGCACCTTCGCATCGATCGGAGCGTAGATCGTTGCCCCATATCCGGCCGACAGATCGACACCATAATGGAACGTGTCCAGTTCACGGCCCCCGTATCCAGAAGTAACAAGTGCATCGCGGATAGGAAGTATAAAATCTCCTTCTCCGACAACGATGAGTGCATGCGTATAATACCCCATGACCTTCGTTGCATAATGCGGATCTCCGTATGATGTCCATCCCAGGCGCTCACACATCATCTCAGCATAGGCATCGGATGTCTCTAACGACCATACGCCATCATTGTTCTCCTCGATCCATGAAATATAATCCGTACCAAAGTTATATCCCTGCAGCGCTACTTTGATTGCTTCCAGATCCTGAGGATCTTCGACCCCTGCCAGATCCAGACACTCCTTGAGCTCCTGGACCCCACATTCGATCGAATACAAAGGATCCAATATGGCCCCCGGCGTATGTGGATAGCGTGTGTTGAACTTGCTTTCGCTGGCCTGCATCGGATCATTTCCGTTTCCTCCGGATTCGATCTGCATGATTGCCAGGATCAGGTCCACGTACTCCTCCATTCCATATTCGGCAGCGATTTCTTTTACCGTTGCCCGATAGTTTTCGACCTGCACGTTTAACGTCGATACCTGATCGATCGTATCATTGCTTTGTGCACCATTGACACCGCCGCCGACCATCAACAAGATGGACAAGACGATCAATAGCGGGAAAAGGAAATAGGACATTGCCAGTCTACGCAACCATTTCATCCGTCATCTCCCCTTTGCTTTCCTGCAGGCCTGTTTCCTGAATTTCTTCTGGATCTTTTTGATCAACCACTGACTGAGACTCATCCGCAGGCTCTGGCGTTTCATCCATCATCGAGCCCTTCTCATCAGATCCTGTTTCAGAGAAATCATCCTCCATGCCTTTTGCTTCATCATCTTCCATCAAATTCTCAGGTCCTTCTTCCATCACATCGCTCAGATCTTCTTCTGGATCTTCGTCCAAATCGGATCCCGGCCGTTCCATATCGTCCTCATCTTTTGTTTCTGACAGTTCCTCCATATCAGTTTCGGATGACGTATCAAAGGATCGCAGTTCCTCACCTTTGGTTTCGTCCGGATCCGCTTCACCGCTTTCTTCTTCAGCAATCGTTTCCTCCGCGGCCATATCCTCTTCTTCGTTTTCCTGTGATCGCTCCACGGTTCCTTCATCATCCACGGTCGATCCGTCCGTTTCTGCAGATGATTCGAGCATCGCATCTTCCGCTGCAGCCGTTTCGGATGAACCATCTGCAGTCTCTGCCGTCCCTTCATTTTCTGACGATGATCCGTCATTTTCTTCCCGCACATCCTGATCGGACAGATCTTCTGCATTCAGGCCGTCCAGTTCGCCCTCCTGGGGATCATAGACATCCTCTGGGACAGAAGACGCATCATCTGCCTGATCTGCTTCATCCGTTCGCTTTTGCTGCCGCATGAAGTCTGAAATAGCATATCCAGGAGATCTTCCAACAAGTGCGGCCTGCAGCAGGTCTCCACCATCCCGCAATTTCGCAGCAATCGTTCCGATGTGCTTGGCAGCATACACACAAAGCACGAGCAGGATCACATCGAATGCGATCATCAACAAAGGATGGATCACAGAGACCATCACACATGCCTCCATGATAAAATACATGGCAACATTGAAAACGAGATCTGCCCCGATTGCGAGCAGGCTCCATGTGATACGATCCAGGAACCATTGCCGGGCACGATGGGTACGGCGGAGCAACCACCACAATAACTGATACACGCTCAGAAACATCAAAAGCACTTTCAGCAGCTTTACGACCCCGACACCGATGGCCAGTACAGCAATCACGATACCGATCAATAACCGGTGCAGCAGGCCCATAAATGACAAGAACAGCACCTGGGCACAACTGGCGATATCATGAGAGATCGCTGTGTTTCCATAATCATCTAATTCGATCCTGGCATTTACCTCTGTCGGTTCTTCCAGCAGCGTCTGCACACGATATCTGGCATCCTCCTCACTTTGACCTGCAGATTCTGCGATCGCTTCATAAGAGACCGTCCCATAATGTCTCAGCATGAACGGTTGCATCTGCATGATCTCAAATATGTTTTCCTTATTGGCGATCTCCATGTTTTCGGACTGACCATCAAAGACGAAGGTATCCACCAGCACGTCCTGAGCCAGCGAATCCAGTCCGAACATGATCGTTCGTCCGCTCTGACCGATGAAGATGATCAGCCCCATCGAAAGAAGGCCGGAAACGATCACCTGCAGGATCTGTTTATAACCATGCAGCCTGGTAAAATTTTTGATCAGCTGATATAGGATACCGATCAGCGTTACGAGCACGACGACCTTGATGATCCAGGAATTATAATCTGACCAGTCGAACATGACTGATTCGACCGATTCCAGGATCCCGTCCACCATCGTCATCATGAAGCTGCTGCCCACAAAGTTATAAAGCACCATCACAAAGAAGGTGATCACGCTGCCCAGCAATTCCAGCAGCATGGTGATCACGTTCAACAGCGTCATGACAATCGTATGCGGGCGAAACAGGTTCAGCCCTTCGGTCATGACCGTCTGCGTCGAATTATAAAAATTCTTCATATAATTCTCGTCGGTCTCTTCCGCTGCAGTCTCTTCGTCCAGGCTGCCCAATGCACCGGAAATAAAATCTCCACTTCCCGCCGTTTCCTCTGCAAGCTGTACGCGCGGTACGAACTCAGCAGTTGCCGACGCCGGTGACGGAAGGAAGCAGACCGCCATCACAGCGGCTGCCGCCAGCATCCATTTCAATGATCTTCTCATAGGGGATCATCTCCATTATTGATGGTGATCGGCTTCTGCTTCCGTTCCTTCTTCAGCGTATTGAACGCTTTGGAGAAGGTATCCAGGAATTTTAGTTTTGTCATGCACTTGCGATTGTTATAATCCACATACAGAAAGTTGTATTTCTTTGCCTCGCTCAGCCCCTCATCTTTCGTACGATCCATCAACAGCCCGGCCAGTGCAGAGTTGTTCGTCAGATCAAAATGTTTCAGGATATGATCGATCTCCTGCTTGCTTTTCATGCTGCCGATGAAGAACTGTCCGGTATTGTTAATGATCGAATCAGGGAGATCGCTCCAGTTCTGCAGGATGATCAGTAGATTCATCATCTCTGAGCGGGCGATCAGGTTGTTATTGATCAGTACATCGATACCGCCAGGGACGCTTGACCACAGCTTTGCCTCATCGATCAGCAGCGTTTTTGGCTTCCCTTTTTCCATGCGGATAAAACGGTTGGTGATCTCCGTCGTCTTACCGATGATCAAAGCGTAGATCCGATGCTCCAGGTCATCCTCATGGTAGACGTATCCACCTTGTTTTGAAAATACCGGCAGCTTGGCAAATGTCACCAGGTTGTAGGGACGATCCAGGCGAAAGACCGCTTCGACATCGGTATCTTCTTCTCCAAAGAACAAGCGCGCCATCGGATCATTCTTCAGCGACTTTACGTTGCCGGCCACTTCCGGATCGAGCGACATCAGATAGTCGACCAGATGGCTCATCGTCAGACGCTGGATGCGGCCATGCTTTTTGGCCAGACACATCTGATCATACGCCTGATCGATCAGCATCAGGTTTACCTTCTGCTGATGATTGACCGCCCTGGATAAGTTCAATATATCGTTTTTCGCAAGTGCCAGTGCTTCCATGGGATCCTCCGGATGCAACAGGAAGGCATCGAACATTCCTGAAGGAGAATCCTTATCACCGATCACCAGATGCGAGGCCAGATCACCGTATCGATTCAGGGTATCGATCAATTCCATCCGGTCCCCTTTTGGATCGATGTTCAGCGTCTTATGCCCATAAAAGATCATGGATGTCATGACGAAGTTATTGGCGATCTGCGATTTCCCGGCACCGGTCTCACCAGCAAAGATCATCGTCGATGATGCGCTTTTTGCTTTTCCTTTTACCGGCGCCTCTACGTCAACGAGGATCGGAAGATCGGCCGGATTGGTATAGGTCGCGATCGTTCCTCCTGCCTCTTCTCCGATATACAGCCCGCCAAAAAAGTTGAAGCTCGCAAAATACAGGACATCCGTCAGATTCAGATAGTGCGGATAGCAGCTGGCATACGGAAACAGCTGCCTGGCCAATCGTTCCTGCTCTCCGATGGCATAGGTCAATGGAACATGCTTGCCTTCAAATCGCTTGCGCATCCGGTCCGTCCGCTTATTCAGCATCGTTTCATCATTTGCACGAAGACGGAACAACATCTGCCACCGCAGCTTGCTGTCTTCGATGCTGGGATCTGCATTTTCACCGATCTTTGCCAGCTCCATCGCTTTCTTGGCATCCATATCCTGACGATCAGACAGGTTGTAATAGCGTTTTGCGCTTTTTCGGATATCCTCCCTCTTGCTGGTCATATTCCTCCGAAACGCCTGTGTATGTTCCAGGTCAAACTTCACGATCGTGTCGACCGGATAGTCATATTCCTGTATCTTATTGACCACTGTATTCGCTCCGGCTCCTTTCACTGATACATAATCGATGCGCTCTGCGATCAGTGTCCGCGTATAGATCGTGCGAAACTGCGTCTGCCTCTCATACATATAATCCTGCTGCAGCAGCGTCGGCTGCGGCGTCGTATAATGCTCTACGATGCGACCTTCCACCGGCAATGCAAGATAATTGTGCAGTTCTTCAACATCCTGCATGGTCAGGCGTTCCACTGATAGGTTTGATGACAGCTTCTTATAGATCTGCTCATCCACGACCTCACAAAGGCTGACCGTTCTCCCATCGAGCGGATCATTCTGACGTTTCAGCAGATCCGCATAGAACCTTCTTTTCAAAGGCTCCCGATTGTCAGTGAACACGATGCAGATCCGATAGCGATACCGCACCTTGTCCGACAGCTGTTTTCGGACATCCTTCCATACGCTTTTTGCCAGAAGATCCAGTTCTTTCCTTCCATTCTCCCTGTACAGTGATTCATAGGTATGCAGGATCTCGCGTTCATTCACCCTCCTTGGAAGGATATAGATACATCCTGGCATATTGACGCCCAGGATCTTTTCCCGCAGCGTTTCGATGAGCGTCTGCAGCTGCGTATCACTTGCATATAAACTGTTGATCGGTTTGATCCAGTAGTAATAGCCAACACAGTCTTCATGCGAAACGATGTTTCCTTCTCCGTAGGTATGTACCTTCTCCACAAACACGGTAGATCGCTCCCTCCTTCCGTTTTGACAGGTAGTGTCGCTGTCCGTGTGAATCGTAAACGACACGGTACTGTTTGATCGTTGTCATATAGAACGTCATCAAGCGGTTCTTTCCGCTTTCCCGATCGATCTCTGTCGCAAATGTCACTATGACCACTTCTGCCAGCACGGTGATGCCGACCGCGATCACATATCCAAAATCACCAAACAGAAAAGACAGCGGAAATCCCAATATCGGCAGACCGATCAAGACCCCCATCAACATGCCGATGACGATCGACCAGCCGGAAAACTCAAATCCGACATATGGGATATAGATCTTCTGTTTGTGACGTTCGACCAACGTATAGTTATAGGCGGGCTTCATACCTGGATACCGACAAAGCGCAGGATCTGCAAGACAAGGTCAAAGATCCAGACCAGCGGTGTCTTCAGAAAATTAAAGACCGTCGTCGGCGGCAGGCTGCCTACCAGCAAAAAACCTGCAGATACGATGATTCCGATCACGATCTCATCGATGACAGAAGAGATCTTTCCGCCTGTTCGCTTCAAAGATCCGCTCGCGCTGCGCACCAGCCACAACATCAGGCTGATCCATACGATGACCAAGATCAAATAGTATAAAACACTGAAACCCGGCATGTTCATAAAATCCATCTCAATATTCCTCCATCTCTAAAATTTTGTTTGTCCTCTGATCCACCCGAAACCGGATCGTCTGTCTTTGCTGGATCAGCTGTGAATTGCTGAGCAGCACTTCCGCATCGACGATATATTCCTCATTTTTTTCACGAATGCTGCCGAAGCTCTCGATCGTGATCGTCGTATTGGGATCCAGCGGATCCAGATCGGCAGGATCATCCATCAGCAGCCTGGCCTGTGAAAAATCACTGGCGTATGTTGTCAGGAACAGCTGGATCGTCGTCTGCAGTTCCTGCTTTTCCTGCTCGCTGCACTCGGTTCCTTCCGTCGAATGTGACACCTGGAAAGAGGTCTTTGCTTCATCGCTCATTTCCTGTGTCTGCGTATAATTCATCGTTACCGGTGATGTGACCAGATACGTCCCTTCCGCCTGAGCAACAGACACTTTTACATTGAGCATAAGATCCTGCGCTTCTTCTGTGGTCTGGACATGTACTTTCATCTGTGCATAGTAATCGAATCCTGTATCATTTTTTTCTACATGATAGATTTCCGTATCATTTACTTCTGCGGTCTGCACATCTCCCAGGGCATATTCAGCTTTCCAGCTGCTGTCCAGTGAATATCCCTGCAGGTAAGCTGCTGAGCTCTCGTCCTGCGGATATTGAAAATAATTGCTCAGGTATGTATCAACGAACGCATAATCATTGGCCGCCAGTGTATAAGGGGTCTCGCTCGAACTGCTCAGCAACGCCTTCATGCTGCCGAGCGATACGATGAGCAACAACGCATAGTAAAGAACGCTCTTTAATCGACGGAGCCGCTTTTCTTTCCTCATCGCCTTCTGCAGGCGAACTTCCAGCTCCTCACCTTCATTGAATCGGACCTCTTCTGAAGATCGTGCATCTTCCTCATCGACAGGCACTTCCTTCGCTCTATGTAGTTTTTTGAATAACACAACCATACTCCTTTCCTAATGCCAGAAATCCCTGCAGATACCGCTGACAGATCCTCTGGATCTGCTCCTCATCCAGATTCTTGCATAAGAAATCACTCTCTCCATAATCTGAATACAGATCCGCATAAGCTCTCTGATTGAGCGGATCCTCCTTGAAATTGCGAAGAATCCCCAAAATTTCGATGACACCAAGCCCGACATTCTGTTGATAATATCTCATCTTCAGACATATAAATTCATTGATGACTTCTTGATAGCGCTCCGGATAAACGCTCCGAAACGAATCAAACAATCGCTTATAATATGACAGCATCACCGTCTATCCTCACATCCTTCTCTATTTGTACCAGTCTCTGGGACATTTTCTATCTTGTCCCAGTCCCTGGTACGATCAGCTGACCAGCCGATACCCTTTGGCGATCCCATATTCATCAGTGATCACTTCACAGGTGAATGTTCCGCTTCCCTGCTTACCGGCATCCATACAGTCTGCTCTTGCCGCTTCAAATCCATAGGATTCGCTCACATACCATTCTCTCTGGGTCGGGACCGTTGGCCTGGTCTGCTCTGTTGTACCAGTCTCTGGGACAACAGCATCCTCCCTTGATGGTCGGGTCGGAAGATCATCTGTATCGGTCGTTTCCTTTTTTCTTTTTTCATTTATGATCAATCGAAGCTCTTTTCTTGTCGTCAGATTGCTGCTGTTGGTAATGCTGTATGTGATGGTATAGGTCCCAGGACGATCCACATCATATTCTCCGGTGATATTTACTGGCAGCTCACCGTCATAAGCATCTTCTGCCTTCTTGATGTATGCTTTTGGATCGAACGAGGCCCCTTCCGTCAGCTCTACCTGCTCTTCCTTCAGTTCCAGCGATGGCGGTGTTGGATCGATGATCTTGATCGTTTTTAAAAATTCTTTTTGTTCGCCATGTTCGCCGACTGCGATATACAGCAGGTTTTTCACACCGGGCGATGAACTGTCGATTGCAGGATAAAGGATCTTCGCAGAGGAGGAAGATTTCACCAGATCGATTGGATCGATATCCTCCCCCACTTTGAAGACTTCCTGATCAACAAAAATGATGCTCAGTTCATCCTTTGCCGGTTGTCGAAAGAACAGATACCAGCTCAGCAATCCGCAAAATGCCAGGATCACCAAGAAAAATACAGCATACTGTTTTTTATACATGATCTTTTCTGCGGCGTGCGAGCAGATAGATGCCCGTCAGCGACCCCAGAGCAATCAACATCCATACCCCAGCATCATTGCCGGTGCCTGTATTTCCACCACTTTCCGGCAATGGCATGTCCGGATAAACGATAACCCTGGTATGATCACCGGAAATCCACTCCTCATCGATCGTCACCTTGACCACTTCATCACTCAGTCTGTAACCGACCGGAGCATCTGTTTCTTTGATATAGACCGTTGATCCATATGCGACATCTTCAAAACGCGCCAGGCCGTCTTTTCCGCCTCTCTGTACGTCGATAACCTGTGTGCAGTCCTCATCTGCGTACATTGTAAATTCAGCGAATGGCAAGGCTCTTTCGCGGTCATAATAATCAACCTTCAAGACATCGATATACGAACGAACTTTTTCATTCTGAAACGCAAAGGTGAACTCCTGCACTGGCTGATCCTGATCCGTGTAGGTCGTATCGAACAGATAGCGCACCGTCACACCGCCGGTATAGCCCACCGGTGCTTTTGTCTCCTGTACATACCAAAGCGCATTAAGATCTCCTTCATAGCGGATGCCATCCTCATAAGCGATGCTGAAATCTTCATCGGTCAATGGATCCGCTGCATGTTCCGGTGTCAGATCCAGCGGCAGATCGATATCAAATACCGCTTCTCCATCCGCATTCGTTACTGCAGTGGCGATCCGATCGTTTGGCTGCAGGATCACTTCGCCATCGTAGTTGTACACCTTGCGGTTGGCATACAGGCTGATTTGCGCACCGGCCAGGTATTCCTGCGTATCCGCATCCTGCTTCGTCGCCGTGACTTTCACCTTCTGTCGCTCATTGGTGATCGTCTGCACCTCGCTGTAAACGACGGCCGTCTCCTGATCTTCATACGTCAGTTCCACCGTTTTCACTTCATCGCTCAGCACATAGCCATCCGGTGCGCGTACTTCTCTGATCTCATACGTTCCTAACGGCAGCTCTTTTGAGAGAGCTTCTCCG
>ERZ1643246.2175-NODE-2175-length-19325-cov-13.043020_pt1 | contig 19325 bp, 15 predicted proteins | sample MGYA00579265_ERZ1643246 | MGnify/ENA primary metagenome ERZ1643246 (study PRJEB29033, sample SAMEA4952261) | chicken gut metagenome | biome: Broiler Chicken; feature: Gastrointestinal Tract; material: Caecum | place: Ireland | collected 2018 | study: Broiler...
CGAGTCCCCTTATCTCCACCAAAAAAGCGGGTAGCACATAGTGTTGCCCGTTTTTTATTTGAATTTGCTAAATATATACTACTCTTTTTCAACCGATTTTAAGATTCGGTATTTTTCAGAGCGCAGCTCGCAAATCTGCTGTTCTAACGCCGCTATCTTTTTGTTGACGGATACGCGCCAAAGGCAGGAGAACAGCACGACAAATATTCCCGCAACCACTGCAAAGATGATTTCCCAGCGGAACGGTCTTATTGCTATCAGGCAGATTATGCCGCCAACTATGGCCAAGATACCCGCAGTAAGAATCGCAGGGAAGCGATAGTCTTTGCCAAGAGTTTCGTGCTCCTTATCAAGCTCGGCCGTAAGACTGCTTATCCGCTTATCTATCTCGTCTGCCGCAATTTTTGCACTCAACTGTTTCTCCGTTTCTTCATCCATAAGCTATTCTCCGCGTAATATCGGCTTAATTATAGCACAGGGATGTTACAAACCATTCACCAAGTTGCAATAAGTTTGTAATATTTTGCAAATCGCAAAATTACTACCCGTACACACAACAGCGAAAAGGGCAGGCCGTGCGGTCTGCCCTTTGGAAAATTCAGAAATACATTCAGTATTCATTTTATATTGTCTGACGGAGGTACAGAAAACTCAGCCTGCGAAGGAAGGGGCAGTTTTTCCGCCTCGCGGAAATACTTTATATACGAACGCCTGCAATAGCGGCATACTTCGCCGTCTTCGGCAGGCTTTCCTCCGAAATCGTATTCGCCGTTTACCCGCCAGCCGTTTAAAATGCCTATTTTTATGGCGTCTGTCGGGCACCCGAACGAGCATTTTACACAACCTATGCAGTCTTTGCCGAACACAGGTTTTCCGCCCGCCATCGTTATATTCTTCTGCGGACACCCCCGCGCGCACTTGCCGCAGCCTATGCAGGCAGAAGTCGCCTTGAACGTTCTGCCCAGAAAAGGCATTGCGGGATGTTCTATCCTGAAAACAAAAGATACCAGCCTTTTAAGCGGCCCTTTTTTGAGTTTTGTAACTTTGCCCGCAAGCATTTCGGCAGCGTCGTGCGGTATGCGGCGCTCAGCCGCCTGCCACATACGCGCCGCCATACCGTCTGAATGGCGGAAAATCATATTATACGGCATCACGTAATGGTATTCCCCCGCAACGGAATACCCCTTCTTCTTCAAAAGGTCGCTCACGTGCGCACACGAACCGTCGTTCAGCGAAAGCGGTTCGCCAGAAGTTTTGACGAGGTACACCACCACACCGCCCATACTTACGGGCAGACGCTTTATGAAATCAAAAACAATCTGCGGCGCGTTGAACGCGTGCACGGGGTAGCCTATCACCATTCTGTCGAACGAGTTGGGGTCGCGCACCTCGCAGTCCTTTTCTATATTCACGTACTTGCATTCCACGCCGCTCGCCCTCCACTCGCCCATTATGGCGCGGCAGACTTTGTGCGTATTGCCCGTACCCGAAAATACGTTGAACACAGCCCTCATTACTTTTCTTCCTCTTTGAAACAGGCCTTGCCGTCTTCGCCGAACCAGTACTTTACGCTCTCTTCCTTCAAGTGGCTGTCGTACCACACCTGCGCATAGAAGGGCGATTTTTTGGCGAGTTTATCGAAGTTCCACGGCTCGGGCTGGCAGAACGGGCACCAGTGCCCCGCCTTTAAAACGGTATACGGCGCCGCCGAAAAAGTATGCCCCTCGCTGCACTGCCACAGCAGTTTGCCGTAGGGGGTGACCTCTTCGTCCTTCGATATGCACTTGCCGCCGCGGAAGGCCGCCGCCTCCTTCATATCCTCAATCGTCCACTGTTCCGCGGGCTTATCTTCGTCGTAGCCGTGCGAAAGCAGTTTATCTTTGAACTTTACTGCGGGATTTGGTTCCGTTGAACCGAAATCTTCGGCATTTGCAACTGAAAAGCCCTCCCACTTATCGGGAAGAGATTTTGCCGCCTGTACGCTTCCGAACGCCGCGGTTACCCTGCCTTCGTCGCCGTTTCTAAGCCACTTCACAGGCGAATTGGCGTCGCCCAAGAGCCTTCTGAACACGAACAGGCCTATTACGGACGAGGGAACCATACGCGCAATTTTAAACGCGCTGTATTTTTTGCCCATAGCATTCCAGAAACCGGCAACGCTTTCGCGCTGATAGCCGAAGAGTTGCTGCAACCTGTCGTCGGCATACCACAGCCCGTGGAAGTTGCGCGTGGCGCACCAGCACGGTTTGAAGTAAGCCTTGGGCGAACCGCCCATTATTGAAAAGCCGTCGGCAAACGTATCGAAGCCCGTCCTTCTGTTTTCAGGCCCGCCAGAAATATCGTAGACCTGATTCCAGAAATCTTCAACCTCGCCAGCGTGTTCGCGCTCTATTATGCGCCTTATAAGATAGCCGCTGTCGCGCGCAGTCACCCATTCGAGCGGGCCGTTGAGCGTGGTATGAAAGAGAAGCCCGTCGCTTATATTGGAAAATATGATGCCCTCGTACAGCATCGCCGTCTGGCGAAGCACCGCCCATCTTTTGGCGCCGCTTTCAACCACATACCTTTCGCCAATCAGCTTGTGCATAGCGTAATTATCGTACGCGGCAGGCAGAAGCGGGTCGCCCACTCTGCCCCAAGGATGGGTGAGCGTGCGGTTGCCGTAAATTGCCACGGTGGAGATATGTATGAACGCGGGCTGGGGCTGTGCCGAGCAAACCGCGTCGGTAAGGCGCATAGCGCCTATCTGATTGCACAGATAGCTTGCCTGCCCGTCTTTATCGGACTTGGGCGGAATGACCGCGGCCATATTTATGACCATATCGCAGCCGCTGACCAACTGTTCGCACACAGAAAGGTCGTTTAGCCAGCCGCGCAAAATTTCCACGCGGTCACCGTAAGTTTTTTTAAGTCTGCGTGCAAGTTTGTCGTTTTTGCGCCTGGGGGTAAGAAGTACTTTTATGCGCTCTATAAATTCAAGCCCGATTGACTGAACGAAGGCTTCGTAGCCCATATTGCCGCTCACACCAGTCATTGCAACAATCATAATTCATCCTCTCGCAAGTAAAGCCGCCGCGGCACACCTTTGCATACCGCCGACAGGAATAATTATACCACCGATTTAAATAAATTACAAACAAAGTGAACAGCCAATTTGTGGCTCAGACAGCGCCGTTTACGCTTAAAAACTTGTATGCGCATATGATTTTGTGATATAATCAGCATATATAACAACCCGATATCAGACGGGCATATAAGGAGGTGCGCATATGAACAAAGTTAAAATTACCGTTCTGAAAACGACGCTTGATAAAGAGCTTGCGGCAGAGTATGGCGCGGAGGGACTTACAGCCTGCCCGATGATGAAGGAGGGCCAGGTGTTTTATGCAGATTACGCAAAACCGCAGGGACTTTGCGACGAAGCCTGGAAGGCCATTTACCAGTATGTTTTTGCGCTTGCCCACGGCGCGGGGAAAGACGTGTTTTATTACGGCGACTGGATTAAAAAACCCGGCGTAGCCATTTGCAGCTGCAACGACGGCCTGCGCCCCGTGATATTCAAGCTGGAAGCAACAGACGAGCAGTCGGAAATCGATTATACGCCCGTCAGATAAACAATTATCGGTATGAATATGCCCGCAAGCGCAACTGCGCGTGCGGGCATATGTTTTACTGTTTTACGCAAAAAATTCCGCGCCGAGGGGGGCAAAATTTGTCATTTCGGGCGTAAACCTCCTGTCATTTCGAGCGTAGGCAATAGCCGAAGTCGAGAAATCTTGCCATTTATTTGAGATTTCTCCACTCGCTTACGCTCGGTCGAAATGACGCTGTATTGGGGTGACTTGGGTTGTTTTGACGCAAACGACATTTTACTTTGAAAAAAAGTTCCGCGCAAGCATCGCTGCGCGGAATTTATAATTTGGAGATTTTTTCTATAACTGAGGGTTCACAGATGCGAGCAGTACGCGAAGCGTGCGGAAGTCGTGAAGGAGCTTACTAAAACGTAAGTGACTGAGCGAAGCCGTAAGCGCGACAAAGTAATGCGACGCATAAGTGAAGCCGACACATATCAACCAAATCTGCCGTTGATATAGTCGTCCGTCCTCTTATCCTTGGGATGCGCCCAAAGTTCTTTGGTGTCCTGCATTTCAATCATTTCACCGAGGAGGAAGTACGCAGTTTTGTCTGCAATACGGAAGGCCTGCTGCATATTGTGGGTTACCATAATTATGGTTACCGTCTTTTTGAGTTCGGTGCAGAGTTCCTCTATCTTGCCGGTAGAGATGGGGTCGAGCGCCGAAGTAGGTTCGTCCATAAGCAGTATCTGGGGTTCTACGGCGAGCGAACGGGCTATGCAAAGCCTCTGCTGCTGGCCGCCCGAAAGTCCGAGAGCGGACTTATGCAACCTGTCTTTTACCTCGTCCCACATTGCCGCGCCGCGGAGAGATTCTTCGACGATGCCGTCGAGCACCGACTTGGAACGCACGCCGAACGTGCGGGGGCCGTATGCAATGTTATCGTAAACGCTCATTGCGAGGGGATTGGGACGCTGGAAAACCATACCTACGTTCTTTCTGAGCCTGGCAAGGTCGGTCTTTTTGGCGTAGATATTGGTTCCGCCTATCAGAATTTCGCCGGTAATTTTGCAACCTTCAACGAGGTCGTTCATACGGTTCAAAGATTTGATGAGCGTGGACTTACCGCAACCCGAAGGGCCTATCATTGCCGTGAGCTTGTGTACGGGAAATTCCATATTGATGTTTTTAAGCGCGTGGAACGTTCCGTAATACAGGTTCATATCTTTGACAGATACGGCAACGTCGCCCTGTATGTCAAAATTTTCAATCTTTTTCATTTTGTTCCTCTTCTTTCTCTTCTAACTTTACTGCCTGGAAGTTTTCGTCCGTCTGAATGGTTACGGTTGTATCCGATACGTTTATCTGCGAAAAATCTCCGCCGTCCGTTTCAACGGCTTCCGCCGCCAGCTTATTTTTGTTGAACAGTTTGTGATACAGCAATACTATGCCGAGCGGCTTGGTTTTGTCGCGCTCGAACGCCCACTGCACCACGACGACGAGAACGTTGATTATAACGACGAGCAGCAGCAGAATAAACGCCGTGGCGTAAGCCTTTTCCATATGGCGGCCTTCGCTCATAAACCTGTACATAAGCACGGTCATACTTGCGCCGGGCGACATCAGTCCGTTAGGCATCTGCGTTGCCGAACCTGCGGTGAAAAGAAGCGCGGCAGATTCGCCCACGATACGGCCTACGGAAAGGATTATAGAGGTTATAACGCCCTGCATTGCCTGGGGAAGTACTACGACGAATATCGTGCGCACCTTACCCGCGCCGAGCGCATACGAAGCCTCGCGCATAGAGTCGGGAACTTCTGAAAGCGACTGCTCGGTCGAGCGTATTACCGTAGGCAATATAACCAGCGCCATAGTTATGCCGCCTGCAAGCAGCGAATAGTCCATTCCGAGGAACGTACATAAAAGTATGTTGCCGAACAGACCGAATATAATCGAGGGTACGCCCGCGAGAGTATCGATGAACAGCCTTATTGCCTTGACAAATTTGGAGCCGCGCTTTGAATATTCGTTGAGGAATATTGCGGCGCCAACGCCGAACGGCAGCGCTATTACCAGCGATATAAGAATTAGTATGAGCGTGTTGACCATAGCCGGCGCCAGAGTGGGGTCGCCGTTGGTGCTCCTGCCAAACAGGAAGTGCCACGTCAGCGCTATCTCCCCTTCTTCGTTGGGTATGAACGCATTGACTATGACGAACACAATCAGCGTTGCGAGCATTACGATTACGATTATGGTGAACACTATCGAAAGTATCCACAGAACGTCCTGCACGGTGCCCGTGCGCTTATAGTCCGTAACCCTGTAATGGTGCTGACCTTCGCGGAATTTGCGGGTGAATATCCTGTTTCCCGCCATTGCGTCGTTCTTTTTTATAAGCCAGAGTGCGACGTTTATCAGAAGAATGAATATAAGCAGTATAAAGCCCGTTGCAATGAGCGCCTGCTTGTGGAGGCCGCCCGCATAGCCGAATTCGAGCACTATGTTCGAGGTGAGCGAACGTATGGGAAGGAAGAACGAGGTGGGGTAGTTTGTGCCGCCGCCCAAAAGGAACCTTACCGCCATCGCCTCGCCCACGGCACGACCAACGCCGAGGATTATTGCCGAGATAATGCCGTTTTTGGCGGCGGGAAGGCAGACCTTCCACACCGTCTGGTTGCGGGTGTTGCCAAGCGCAAGCGAGCCTTCGTAATACTGCATAGGCACGTTTTCGAGGCTGTTCTTGGCAATCGAGGTGATGGTGGGCACTATCATTATCGAAAGCACTATCGAACTCAAAAGAAGACCAAGGGCAGAACTTCTGCCGAATATGCCGGAAATTATTCCGTTTAAAAACGAGAGGCCGAAATAACCGAATATTATCGAAGGAATACCCGCAAGCAGGTTGATTATCTGGTTTAATATACCTTTGAGCTTTTTGGGGCAGTAATACACGATGAATACTGCCGTGAATATGCCGAGTATGGAGCCCACCGCAACCGATATCAGCGTGAGGACTATGCTCGTGACAATCATAGGCAGAATGCCGTATACGTCGCTGCCGGGGTCCCACTCCGAACCGAATATGAAGTTAAAGAAGCCGATTTCGCTGAAAGCGGGAATGCTTTCAACAAGCACAAAGATAACAATCGCTACAACCGCCAGAATGGAAAATGCCGCAAGGGCAATAAATATTCCCCTTGCAACATTTTCTCCTGTAAAGGCGTTAGCAAAGTTTTCTTTCGTGAAGACCGGCTTTTTTGCCTGATTCTCTGCTTTAGCCATAGTGTGAAAGTTCCTTATTCAATTAGTGGGTTTCAGAGATATAGCCCTCTTTTTCGAGGATGGCCTGGCCCTCTGCGCTCATTATGAAGTCTATGAATTCCTTGGCTATATCGGAAAGCTCAGCTTCGGACTGGTAGCATACAACGAAGGGACGCTGCAAACCATAGGTGCCGTTGAGAATGTTGGTTTCGTTGGCGTCAACGCCGTTGTACTGAACGGCCTTTACGGTAGTGTCTACCGAGCCGAGCGAGATATAGCCTATTGTGTCACAAGCTTTGTTGTCGGCGATAAGCTTCGCGACTTCGCCGGTGGAACCGTGCTGCGTGAAGCCTTCGTTCTGACAAAGTTTTTTGATGCCTACAACATCTTCAAAACCGCTGCGCGTACCCGAGCCTTCTTCACGGGAGAGTGCGTATTTGATAGTGTTCTGGATGGTGGTGCCATCTTCATAGAGCGCCTTAACCTCTGCGGTGGTAACGTTGGTGACGGCACAATTTTTGTTTACTACGAGAGCTATACCGTCGAGGCAGATGTTTTTATATTCGAGCGCTTCAAGTTCATCGCCTTCAAGCGCACGGGAAGACATACCGAAGTCTACCCTGCCCGCGGTGGCGTCTTCAATACCTGCGCCCGAACCGGAACCGGTGATGTTGATAGTGGGACGAATTTCGTTTTCCTCTTCATAAGCATCTTCGAACGCATCTGCGAGCTTGCCCATAACCTCTTCCATAGAGGTGGAGCCGGAAATGTTGATTTCGTACTCGCTGTCGCCGCAGGCGGAGAATGCCGCTACGGAACCCGTGAGTGCTGCGCACGCTGCTGCAATTGCTACTACTTTGCCAAATTTGTTCATACTGTTTCTTTTAACTCCTTGATTTAAAAGTTTTATTTTTTATTTCCTTTCGACGATAAAATAATAACAGACAGTTGTAAAAAAATAGTACAGTGAGTTGTAATAAAATTGTAATAAAAATCGAATTTTAAAATTTTTTTGAAGTCTGATGCCGTGTTTTTGGGCATAATCTGCTGTTATAATTCAGTGCGGTAAAGCAAATTGTAAAAAATATGCAAAAAATGTAATTTTGTAACGACTGAAAAATTATATAAAATTACAGAATGCCGCAGGCGTATTTTCAGCCGTTTGCCCTGCCGCAAAGCGGAGGATAAATTTTCCGTTCAACCGTATTATGCGCCCGAAAAAAATTATTATTTATTAAGGCGCGGCTGCACGCAGGCATACGCGCGCACGCACGTGTATGCGCACGCATATGAAGCCGAAACGCACGGAATAAGGGCGGCGTGCGCCGCGGAACATATGTATTAAAAATCATCAAACAATTTTTGCCGGGTACACCGCCATCGCCGCTTTGTTCATATCTGCACCGCGGCACATACTGATGCCCGTACTCCTCCGCCCCTTCCACCGCCGCTATGCCTGCATATGAACGCATATGAATTCTGCGCCATTTAAGCGCGGAAACACGTGTTGGTTGCGGCATATATGCGCTCCTTTTGTGCGCCGCGGCACATATGCCCGCCGCCGCAAAAGACAAAATACGCCCATAACCTGCTCCGTTCCCCACCGCGCAAACGGCGGTTACCGCACTTAAAAAATGCCGACGAATTCCCGGCACACATTACGGCAACTCTGCGCAAAGCGGCACGGCAGGGCGCTCAATTTCATCACAAATATTTAATTCAACAAAAAATACCACAAAAAATAAAAAAATGCGCAATTTTATTTGCGGAAATTTATTAAAAAAAGCGCCGCAAAAACGCATAGTTTTTGCGGCGCTTTTCAGCAATTTTACAAATAATTCTGCAAATAATTTTATAAATTATTTAAATTTTTACTTAATTTTTTCAACGCTACATTCAAGCAGCCTGCATATGCCTCAGAATTTTACGGTAAAGGTAGAACCTTCGCCCTCTTTGCTCTTTACCGAAATGCTCCAACCTTCGCGCTGGCAAATCTTTTTTACCATAGCAAGCCCCAGGCCGAAGCCGCCGTTTTTGCCGCTGTGCGACTTGTCTACCGTGAAAAATCTGCTGAACACCTTGCTCAAATTCTCTTCCGAAATTCCTATGCCCGTATCAGACACCTCGAAGTGGTCGATATCCAGCGTTACGGTGACGCTGCCGCCCACCTTGTTGTAGCGTATGGCGTTGCGGATGAGGTTGCCCACCATCTCGCTCATACGCTCGTGCGTGCTTCTTACGACTACGTTGTCGGTAATATTGTCGATGAGCGTTACGTTGCGCTTGTCGGCCTCGGGCTTTACCACGGCGAGCATCTCTTTGGCGAGTTTTGAAAGGTCTACGTCGCACGCGGCGACATCGGAATTGTCTATTTCGTTGTAGTTGATTATGCAGGCAATCAGGTTGGTAAGGCGCTCGCTCTGCTTCAAAATGGTCTTATATGCCGCGTCCTGCTGCTCCTTGTTCATCATTCCCGAAGCGAGCAGTTCGGCATAGCCCCTTATGGAGGTGAGCGGAGTGTTCATCTCGTGCGTGATGTTGGATATGAACTCGTTTTTGGAGTTCTGCGCACGCTCTACCAGTTCTTTTTCTTCCTTGATTTCGTTCATTTTCCTCTCTATATCCTTATTGCGCTCGTTCAGCACCTCCGCAATGGGCTGCAACTCTTTGAAGCGCGTGTTTATGCGCGCCGAGAGCGCCGCCTGCCGCGTAAGATTTTCTACGGGGCGGAGAATGAAGTAGGTTGCCACGTACGTGAACAGCACGCACGCTAAAAGGTCGATGACGAGATAGATGGCCACCGTGGGCAGAAAATCGGCATACAGCGCCCATTCGCTTGACGTAGGCAGAGCTATGCGCACGAAATACTCACCGTCGCCCGAGCCGTACGCGCGGCAGTAATACACATAGTCCGTCCCGACGGTGGAACTGCGGCGCACGGAATAGCCTTCGCCGTCTTCCGCCGCCTGAACCACTTCGTCGCGGTCGAGATGGTTTTCGTTGACCTCGATATCTTCGCTGTCGGCAAGCACCGTTCCGTCGGACGCGATGAACGTGATGCGCGCGCCGCCAAGCAGTGCCGAAAGGTCTGCCGCCTCTTCCTCGCCGAGGGCAGAATATTTATCTTCGTCGAACGCATTCATATAGACGGCAAGCGTCTCGCGCATACGCCCGAGGGAAGAATCGTAAAAAAGTTCCGTGGAGACGAACGAATAGGCGAGAATGCCAACGAACGTTATTAGCACGGATATACAGAGTATTCGAAGTTTCATAATATTTTAAACGTCTGCGGCGCCTGCGCGTGCGGCGGCAGATTGCTTTGCCGCGGCGGGGCCGTGCGGATGAGATAACGGCCGCCGCGCCTTGCCCTTTTGCAAGTCGCGGCGGCGCCGTAGTTTTTGTTCCTGTGTTTTGTTAAGGGGCAGAGAGCTTGTATCCCACGCCGAAAACCGTCTCTAAATTGGTGATTCCCATCTTCCTCAGACGGGAGATATGGTTATCGAGAGTGCGCGTTTCGCCCTGCTCGTACCCCCATACTTCCAGAAGTATGACTTCGCGCGGAAGCACCTTGCCCGCGTGCAGCATAAAGTACTTCAACAGCTCGAATTCCTTTTTGTTGAGTTCAAGCCGCTCGCCGCGCAGCTTTACTTCCATAGTTTCGGTATTGAGCGCAAGTCCGCCGATAATCAGTTCGTCAGACTTCTTTTTGCGCCGCAGCGCGGCGTTGACGCGCGCCGTGAGTTCCAGGACGGAAAAGGGCTTTGCAACATAGTCGTCGGCGCCGAGGTTGAGGCCGTTTACCTTGTCCTCTTCCTTAGACAGCGCAGAGAGCATTATGCACGCCACAAGCGGGTAGCGCGATTTTACCGTGCGAAGCACGTCGAGCCCGTTGCCGTCGGGCAGCATTATATCGAGAAGCGCCACGTCGGGCTGGTGCTTGTCGAGCGCAGCATAAAAATCTTTGATGTTGGAAAACGCCTCGAAGTTTATTCCGTTCATTTCGAGCGACACGCGGATAAGCCCGCTTATGCTCGCGTCGTCTTCGAGTGCGTATACCGTACCGTTCATTTTTTCACACCCTCCGATATGTGCGGACGGGCGTCAGGCAACCGCCTCTACCGAATGGGCCATAAGGCTTAAATGGTCGCCCACCCTTTCGAGGTTGGAGATGAGGCTGACGAAGAGGCTGTTGTTTTCGGCATTGCACTCGCCGCGCGACATACGCTCGATATGCTCGTCTAAAAGCCTCTTCTTTGTGGCGTCTATCTCCTGCTCTATCTCGTCCGACTGTTTTATTTTTAACAAGTCGTTGTTTTCTACTATATTCACGACCAGCTCGTACTGCTCGTTTATAAGACTCATAAGGCGGTTCAAATCGTGCTTCACCACCTCTGAGAAAGTAAGCGTTTCGTCGATTGCCTTGTGGGTATAGCCGACGATGTTTTCGGCTATGTCGGCAATGCGCACCACGTCGATATTGTCGCGGTGGAGCACGTTTACAAGTTTTTCTTCGTTGAGCGATATATCCATCGCGGATATTTCGAGAAGGTAATCGGTAATCTCGCGCGAAAGTTCGCCTACTTTGTTTACGTCGGCAGTCATATCGTCGAGCTTAGAGTCGTCTTTTGCTATGAAACCGGCAACAGCGTTGTTGAGGCATTTGATTGCCACGCCTGCGGTGTAAGTCGTCTGTTTTACAAGCTGACCCAGGGCAAGCGACGGCGTAACCAGCAGGCGCTTATCCATAAAGCCTTCGCCCGACTGCACCTTAGATTTTTTCTTCCTGTCGGGAATCATTATCTCGGTAAGTTTAACAAGATATTTGATGAACGGCAGATACAGGCAGGTGCATATTACGTTGAACATAGTATGGAAGAAGGTTATGCACGTTGTATCGTTGTGGAACCACTGCATAAGAACGTCGTCGTAGAATCCGCCCCATATCCAGAATACAATGAGGAATATTATCGAGCCTATCACGTTGAACATAAGGTGATAGAGGCACGCCCTCTTTGCGTTTGTGTTTGCGCCTATCGACGAGAGCACAGCCGTTATGCAGGTGCCTATGTTGGTGCCGAGAATGACAAAGAGTATGCCGTTGCCGCCTCCGCCGATAAGCAGGCCGTTCTGCGCCATTACTATAAGAACGGACGTGACGGCGCTGGACGACTGCACAATCGCGGTGATGCCCGCGCCTATAAGAAGGAGCAACAGGGGATTAGTGACAGAAGTGAGCGCATCTTCGACGAACGGCTCTTTTGCCACTCCCGCCATCGAGCCCGACATTATTTCGAGACCGACAAACACAAGGCCGAGCGAAGCTATAAGCGTGCCCGCCGTGTTCACCTTGTTGTTCTTGGTGACCATAGTCATAACAAGCCCGACGAGCGTTAAGAGCATAGCGTACATCATCACGTTGAACTGGTTGAGCCATACGAGCCAGCCCGTGATGGTGGTGCCGATGTTGGCGCCCATAATTACCGCCGCAGCCTGCGTGAGCGTCATTACGCCCGCGTTTACGAAGCCGACTACCATTACCGTGGTAACCGACGAAGACTGCACAATCGCCGTTGCGAGGGCGCCTATGCCCACGCCCGCGAAGCGGTTGCCCGCCGCCTTGTGGAAGAGCGCGCGCATTTTGCTTGCCGACAGCTTTTCAATGCTGTCGCCGAGGAACTTGAAGCCAAGCAAAAAGACGCCCAGCCCCACGAGCAACAGAATGACGCTGCTCGCCGTGTCTAAGTTTGCAAAATCCATTTAATTTCTCCTTTGATGCGTATCGCGCGGGGTGATGCGTTCCCGCCCGACAGATATATTTTAGCAGGTAACTGTAATATAAACCTCACAAAGTTGTAATAAATTTGTAAAATTTTTCGGACTTTTCCGCCCTTGATGTAATAAACTTGTAAAAAAATGCGCTCCGCAAGGCAAAATTATTGCGGGGCGCATTTACAGGTCGCCTGTTTTTTATCGTTTTTGCAATCAGTTATACGGAAGAGGCCGTCGCCTGCCGCCGCTTGAAGTCAGGGCCGCGCCCTGAAAGTTAAGGCCTGCCGCCGCCTGAAACCCGGGAGCCGCGCCCGTAAAATACTGGTCAGGGTGCGCGAAAAACTTACGCCTTACTTATCGCCGTAGCCCTTGGGGTTATTACTCTGCCAGTTCCACGACGAGGCGCACATTTCGTCTATGCTGTACTGCGCCTTCCAGCCGAGTTCTTTTTCGGCCTTCGAGGCGTCGGCATAGCAGGCGGCGATGTCGCCCGCGCGGCGGGGTTTGATTGCGTAGGGAATGGCGTGGCCGCACGCCTTTTCGTATGCGTGAATGACGTCGAGAACGCTGTATCCCACGCCCGTGCCGAGGTTGTAAGTATATACTCCGCTGTCCTTTATTTTGCTTATCGCGGCTACGTGACCCTTTGCGAGGTCAACCACGTGGATATAATCGCGCACGCCCGTGCCGTCGGGCGTGTCGTAATCGTTGCCAAACACGCCCACCTCTTTGAGCTCGCCTATCGCAACCTTTGCAATGTAGGGCGTGAGGTTGTTGGGTATGCCGCGGGGGTCCTCGCCGATGAGTCCGCTGGGATGCGCGCCCACGGGGTTGAAATAGCGCAGGAGCACCACCGTCCACTCGTTGTCGGCCTTATACACGTCGTTTAGCATAATCTCCTGGAAGTACTTGCTGGTGCCGTAGGGGTTGGTCGTTCCGCCCGTGCGGCAGCTTTCGTCCAGAGGAAGCCTTTCGGGCGTGCCGTATACGGTTGCCGAGGAGGAGAAAACTATCTTCTTGCAGCCGTGCTCGCGCATTACCTCTAAAAGCACGAGAGTGCCGTAGAGGTTGTTGTCGTAATATTCAATTGGCTTTACACACGATTCGCCCACGGCTTTGAGTCCCGCGAAGTGTATTACGTAATCTATCTTGTTTTCAGTAAAAATCTTTTCCATCGCCGCGCGGTCGCGCACGTCGGCTTCGTAGAACACGGGCGACTTGCCCGTTATCTTTTTTACGCGGTTCATACTCTCTTTATTGGAGTTGGAGAGGTTGTCCACCACCACTACGCCGTATCCGCTTTCAAGCAGTTCCACCACGGTGTGGCTGCCTATGTAGCCCGCGCCGCCCGTCACAAGAATGTTTTCCAAAATATGCCTCCTTACATATATCTGAGCCGCGGCAAAAGCATTTATGCCGCGCGCTTTATCTGCCGACTTTTATTATAAGGGATACGGGGCGGTATTGTCAACGGTTGCGGCAAAAAATGGCGTTTGCAGAATGTGACGGAAAAACGCCAATCCGTGCCGAAAGCGACTTAAAAAAGCGCGGCCGACTGCCGCGCTTTACGCTTATCATATGTAAAGGGCGCGGGCGGCGCGCCGCCCGCGCCCTCGTTAAATTATGCCGCAGCTACTCCACCGTCACGCTCTTTGCAAGGTTGCGCGGCTTATCCGGGTCTCTTCCTAAAATTACCGCCGTGCGGTAGGCAATGAGTTGGAGGGGTATCACCGAAACTATGGGCGAAAGGAATTTTGAGCAGGGCGGCACCTCTATGTAAAAATCGGCACGCTCTTTAAGCCCCTGCGGCGCACAGCCCGAGGCGCACACCACCACCGCCCTGCCTCCGCGCGAATAAATCTGCTCGACTGCGGAGGCCGTCTTTTCGCCAAGCGCACGGTCGGTTATCACCGCCACGGCGAGCGTGCCGCCGTCTATCAGCGCTATCGTGCCGTGTTTGAGCTCGCCCGCGGGATAGCCCTCGCCCGGCACGTAAGATACCTCTTTGAGTTTCAGACTGCCTTCGAGCGCGACGGGGTAATCTGTGCCCCTGCCGATGAAGTACACGCCCGACGACGAGGCGCAGGCGCGCGCGGCGCCCTCTACCCTGCAATCGGATATGGCGGCCGAGCATTTGGCCTCAGTTTCTTTGAGTTCCGAAAGCATATTTTTATAAGTTTTGCCGCCTTTGAGCGCCGCAAATATGAGCGAGAGCGCGGCAACCTGACCGCAGTAGCTCTTGGTTGCGGCAACGCATATCTCTGTACCGGCGCGCACGGGCACCACCCCGTCGGCAATTCCAGTGATTGCAGAATACTCCACGTTGGTGACCGCTATAACGAACGCCCCCGCCGCCTTTGCCGCGCGGGCGGCCTCTACCGTGTCGGCAGTTTCGCCGCTCTGACTGACGGCTATAAACAGCGTTCCCGTGCCCGTCGCCGTCTTTTTGTAGCGGAATTCGCCCGCCGTTTCGGCGCGGACGGGTATGCCCAAAAGTTCCTCGCCGCAATAGGCCGCTGCAAGCGCGCTGTGATAGGCCGTGCCGCAGCCGCATATCATCACGTCCCTGAAACCGCCCCTCTTTTTCGCCGCGCGCGCAAGTTTGCCCTGGCAACCCTCGTCGCAGAAGGCGCGCACGGTATTTTTGACCGAGGCGGGAATTTCGTTTATCTCCTTTATCATAAAGTGCGGAAAGCCGCCCAGCCTGACCGAGCGCGCCGCCGCGGGTATGGGCGAAAAAGTAAGTCCGGCCGCCTCGCCGCCGAAGTCGCATACCGAAATTTTTTTGGCGGTGACGAAGGCAATCTGCCCGTCTTTTAAAACGGCAACGCTTTCGGCAAGTCCCGAAAGGGCGGGCATATCGCTCGCGGCAAACGCCGCTCCGCCGCCCGTTCCCACGATTATGGGATTGCGGTATTTCACCGCGACGAAGCCTTCGAACTGCTCGCACAGAATACAGAGAGCAAACGCGCCTTTGAGCCTTTGCACCGCGCTTATAACGGCGGCTTTGAGGTCGCCTTCGTAATATTTGTTCAGAAGGTGCACCACCACCTCGCTGTCCGTCTGAGAAAAGAAGGCGTAGCCTTCGGCAATAAGTTCGGCGCGCAGTTCGGCGTAGTTTTCTATTATGCCGTTGTGAACGACTGAAAATCTGCCCGAAGAATGGGGGTGTGCGTTGCAGTCAGACGGTCTGCCGTGCGTCGCCCAGCGCGTGTGCCCTATGCCGGAGGTGCCGCAAAGTTCCTCCGCCGCACATTTAAGGGCGCTGACCCTGCCCTTTCTCTTTACGGTATGTATGCTGCCGCCTTCAAGCACGGCAATGCCCGCGGAGTCGTAGCCGCGGTACTCCAAATCTTCCAGTCCCCTATAAAGAATTTTTGCGGCGTTTTTTACGCCCGTACAGCCTATTATTCCGCACATAAAATTCAATTCACCCCTGTATATCCCTTAAATAACGCGCTATCCGCGCCACGGCACGGGCGCAGGCCGACTGTTCTTCCGCCTCGGCCATAATGCGTATGCACGGCTCCGTGCCCGAAGGGCGCACGTTCACGCGCAGGCAACCCTCCTCCCGCATTACGCGGTCGGCAAACTTTTCCACTCCCGCCAGAAAGGCGCGCTCCTTGTCAGCCACCCGAACGGAAAGCTGTGCCTGCGGCAGAGCCTTGTAACCCTTCAAGAGCGCCGAAAGCGGCACCCCGCGGCAGACGGCGCATTCAAGAAGTTTGATTGCCGTCACAAGTCCGTCGCCCGAGGCGCCGTACTTTGCTATTATTATGTGCCCCGACTTTTCGCCGCCGAGAGTTGAGCCCGTTTCGCACATCTTTTTGTATACGAACCTGTCGCCCACCTGCGTCAAAGCGCACGCTATGCCTTGTTTTTCAAGCGCGGAAACGAGGCCCGAATTGCTCATTACGGTGGCTACTATGCCGCAATCATTGAGTTCGCCAAGCTCCATCTGGCGGCGGGCGAGTATATACATTTCGCCGTCGCCGTCTATCACCTCGCCGCGCTCGTCTACGGCAATGCACCTGTCGGCATCGCCGTCGAAGGCAAAGCCCGCGTCCAGCCCCAGCTCGCGCACCATTGCGCGCAAACGGCCCGTCGAGGTAGAGCCGCTCTCGTTTATGTTCAGTCCGTTCGGCTCGTCGCCTATTACGTACGTCTTTGCGCCGAGCGCGTCGAACACCGCCTTGGCAATCTGCCAGGCGCTTCCGTTGGCGCAGTCCAGCCCCACCCTCAAATCTTTGAACGAACAGACGGAGAGAGCAATCAGGTGGCCTATATACCTGTTTCGGCCGCATACATAGTCGAGCGAACTGCCGATATCCGCGCCGCGCGCCGCAGGGAGCGACGACAGGCCTTCGGGCATAATGCCGTCGAGGTAATTTTCGAGCGCGGCAACAATTTCGTCGTCCAGCTTTTCGCCGCCCGCGCCAATCAGCTTTATGCCGTTATCGCAGAATGCGTTGTGCGAGGCGGAAATCATTATTCCGCAGTCGAAGCCGTCGGTGCGGGTTATGTACGAAACCGAGGCGGTCGTCGTCACGTGCATTATGTGCGCATCGGCGCCCGAGGCAGTGAGCCCCGAAACCAGCGATGATTCGAGCATATACGACGACCTTCTGGTATCCTTGCCAATCACCACTCTGCACCTTTTGCCGCACGAGCGGGCAAAGTGCCAGCCCAAGAACCTGCCGATTTTGTATGCGTGTTCTGCGGTGAGCGAGCTGCCCGCCTCGCCGCGGAAGCCGTCAGTTCCGAAGTATCTGCCCGTTTTTGTACCTCCTCTCCGCTCCGCGCGGCCTTATTTTTTCGCGCTGGCGCGCTATACAGAAGTCAAGGGGCGCCAAATCGCGCGTTACGGTGCTGCCTGCCGCAACGTACGCGCCCGCGCCCAGCTTTACGGGCGCAACTATGTTGCAGTTACAGCCTATAAAACAGCCGTCGCCCACTATGCTGCGAGCCTTTACCGTGCCGTCGTAATTGGCGAACACCACGCCGCAGCCCACGTTTACGCACTTACCCAGAGAAGCGTCGCCTATGTAAGCGTGGTGCGCCGCCTTGCATCCCGTGCCGAGCGTGGAGTTTTTAATTTCGACGAAGTCGCCCACGCGGCACCCCTCGCCTATGTCTGCCCCCGCCCGCAGAAAGGCGTAAGGCCCCACGGAGCAATCTGCACCCACGCGCGAATTTATCAGGGTGCTCGCACGTATCACCGCGCCCTTGCCCACAAGGCTGTTTTCTATGTGCGAAAAGGGCATTATTTTTGCGCCCGCGCGTATTTCGCTTGCGCCCGATATGATGCACGGGCCGTAAAGTTCGGCGCCGCGCTCGATTTTTGAATCGGCGCTCACAAGAACGTCGCCGCACACCTTTATGCCCGATTTTTTAAGGGAACGCGCGGTAAAATATGCGCGTTTTTTGAAATGCAGACCTTTCATAAGATACTTTTAGCTTATGCCGCGGAGCCGCGAAACGTTCATAAAATGTGCCGCAAGGCGGCATAAAAAAAGCGCTTGAGCGGGCGCGCAGATTGCGCGCCCGCTCAGGCGCATACAAATATTTTATTCAATTGGTGCGGCAATATGCCGCATTTAACGCATTTTCGGCATATACTTACCAACAGGCATAAAGCGGAACAAAAGAGCTGCCGTCCGATGTTTCTCTACCCACCTGTGTGCAGAAGCCCGTTCAGCCTCCTATGTCGTCGGGAGAAAAAGTGCCTCCGCCGTACATACGCTTATAAAGCTCTATGTCCTCGTTGGTGACGGGAATGTGCTGAACATAGCCCGTGTATTCGTTTGCGCTTATAAGGTCGGCGCGAAGCGCCTCGTCGCCCCTGATGTCTGCATTCTTTTTACGTTTTTTGCTCATACCGCTATTTTGCGCAGGTTTTTTAAAATTATTTAAAACATCTCGCCTTTTCGTTGTCTCCTCGCGCGTAAGGAACGGAATAGCGATTGTTGCGCCTAGGCGCCAATCGCGTCACCGCGCTTAGCTTTTCGCGACTCGCGCCTTGGGCGGACGCGCACGGTTGACAGCCCAAGCCGAGGGCTGTCAAGTCGTCGGTCGAAACCTCCGACCTGCGCAGGGTTTACCTGCTTGCCTCCCCTTCGAGTCCCGCATATGGGGCACAGAAAAAAACCTTGGCGAGCACAAATGTGCTCGCCAAGGTTTTGGTGACCCCATCGGGACTCGAACCCGAGTTACCGCCGTGAAAGGGCGATGTCTTAGACCGCTTGACCATGGGGCCTTGTCGCTTTGCGCTTTGTGCGCTCGGCTATATGTAAAACCGCTTATCTTCGCGGCTTTATCCTTTTTGGTAGCGACGGGTGGATTCGAACCGCCGACCTGCCGGGTATGAACCGGCCGCTATAGACCAACTAAGCTACGTCGCCATTAAAAGCGTGCGTTTAATGGCGGCACTCTTTACCGCGCGTTAAGCGCACGTTTGTTTTTGATTTTCGGTTAGGACTTTGCCTTCTTTTGCTATATCGGAGAGATTTCTCCGCTCCGCTGCGCTTCGGTCGAAATAACAAACTCCTGACCTCATTATAACTCCTCACCAAAAGTATCGAAGAACTTTTGGTGAAAAGCGAAGAACCGATGTCAGGGCAATCTGTTTCGGCTCGCCGAAACAGATGCGAAGACAATCGTGTTCTGAGCTGGTTGCGGGGGCGGGATTCGAACCTCGCGACCTCCGGGTTATGAGCCCGA
>ERZ1643246.2176-NODE-2176-length-19323-cov-8.989672_pt1 | contig 19323 bp, 15 predicted proteins | sample MGYA00579265_ERZ1643246 | MGnify/ENA primary metagenome ERZ1643246 (study PRJEB29033, sample SAMEA4952261) | chicken gut metagenome | biome: Broiler Chicken; feature: Gastrointestinal Tract; material: Caecum | place: Ireland | collected 2018 | study: Broiler...
CTGCGATAGTAGAGGCAGAGGCGTTTAATCCTGTGGCGATGGCTGTCAGGTTGGAGCTTCCTCCCGTATAAGTTCCCACGAACATGCCCGCTACCTTCCATCCTTCGTCAATAGAGTTGGCAAAGAGGCATCCGAAGATAAACGCTACCAGACTTACGCTGAAAATAGCACAGAAAATAGCAATCAGAGCAGGACCGATCATCTTGCAGACTTTAAATCTCTGCACCCAGAAGGCAAAAGCCACCAGGCATAAAACCACTGCCAGTACGGCATCTGTTGATTGAAATATTGGAAACATGCGTCTCTCCTCCAGTCTTTAAAATGTAATATCAAGCCCCAGTCCTGGTTTTTCCAGGAGGCAGAACATATCCTGATGTCGCTCGAAGCCTCCCGGCATTCCCGTATCGCCGTCTTTATAATATAGGAAGCTGTCGCAGTCTGCCTCTGTAATATTCTTCTTGGCCGCCACCAGGCTCAGCCCGGCAGTAATGGCGATTTTCGTCTCCATCATACACCCCACCATACAGGTTACCCCAAAACTTTCTCCAATGGCGCTGATCTGGCTTCCTCTGTAGAGGCCGCCGCATTTCATCAGTTTAATATTCATAATATCTGCCGCCTCTGCTTTACAGATCCTGGCAGCATCCCTGGTGGTATGTACGGATTCGTCCAGCATAAGCTGGATCCCGCCGCCCTGTCTTCTGAGTCTGGCTGCGCCGTCCAGATCCCAGTCAGGAAGGCACTGTTCAATAGCCTCCACCCCATACTTCTTCATTTCTGTAAGCATGGAAGATGCCTGGGTAAAATTATATCCCTGATTAGCATCCACCCGCAGTCGGACATCCTCTCCAACGGCCTTTCGGATAAGCTCCAGGGTCTTTAAATCCTCCTGGGGACAGATACCGGCTTTAATCTTTAAAATATGATAGCCCATATCCTTTACATAATGCCGTGCCGCCTCTGCCATCTTCTCCGGAGCGCTGATCCCGATGGTAATATCATTTTGTACTTTGTTCTGATAACCGCCCAGTACCCGGTACAAAGGCTGATCCATCACCTTACCCTTCAAGTCATATAGGGCAATATCAATCGCGCATTGGCAGAACCATTTCCGTGGACCAGGCCGTCCATCATAGCATGTACCTTTTCAATCTCCAGAGGATTCATACCAATAAGCCCCTGACGGAACATCTGCAGCACTTCCAGGCATCCTTCCGTAGTCTCTCCCGTAACCGGTCCAAAGGGCGCCGCCTCTCCATAGCCCACATAGCCTTCATCCGTCTCCACCTTCACGATAATACTCACCGTATGGCTGACCTCTGCAAAGGCCACCTTAAAAGGCTCTGTAAGCTCAATGGAAAATTTCTCCATCTTCACATCTGTAATTTTCATTATTTCCTCCTTGCAATTTCATAAATACTGAAATTTTATAGAATATATTGGTTAAGATTTTACTATTTATAAAACGCTTTGTCAATCTGAAGCGATGAAATTTCATTGTTTTTTCTTTTTAGGTGTTTTATAATACCAATACGGAGGTTTTACTATGTTAAAGATAAGAGAATACCGAAAACAGCAGAACCTGACTATGAAGGAACTGGCCCGGGAGGCGGGTATGTCTATCAGCTACATTTCCCAGGTAGAACGGGGAGAGATCGATCCTTCTCTGTCCAGCCTGAGAAAGATTGCTTCTGTGCTTCAGGTTCCTTTATATCTGCTTTTAGATGATATAGAAATCCGGGGGAATCTCACCCTGCGAAAAGATCAGCAGCTTATCCGCTGCTCCGAGGACGGCAAGGTACTCTACCGTTTCTTAAGCCCCCTGCCTTCCCCGGAATTTTCCCCTCAGACCCTTCTCATTCACTTTGAAGTGGCTCCCCACGCCCAGGATGTGCCGTCTCCTATCCGGCATCACTCAGAGGAATCTATTTATGTGATGGAAGGAACGCTCACCGTACAGATCGGAGAAACAGAAGTAATCCTCAACGCCGGAGACAGTACTGTAATTGAAAAGGACTTCCCACATATCTGCAAAAACACCGGAGATGTGACCGTAAAAGGCATTTCCGCCATTTCACCGCCGGTGTGGGGACGTATGGATCTGGTAAGGTAAAGGATTATGGAAAGACAGGACTTTTCGCCTCAGGATTCCGGAGATCAGCGCTACCTCCAGGTAATGATGGATATTTTTTCAAAAGCGACGGGACTGAATGTGGTTGCCGTTGATCTAAGAGGCAATGCATTTTTATCCAGTGAGGATTACTCTCAGGTAGGCTTTTGCCGGTATATTAAAGAAAATCTTTCCGGAGGCTGCGAAAAATGCAGAAACACTTATCAAAAAGCCTGCCGGGAAGCATTTCGCTGGAATGAGCCTTACTTCTTCACCTGCCATGCAGGGCTTGTTATGTGGGCGGTACCCATTGTTATGAACAATGTTCATATCGGCGCTATGATCTGCGGACAGGTCCTTTTATGGGAACCGGACGAGCTGTTCTTTGAAGAACTGGAACAATTCCACGCAGACCTTCCCCGGGAAAATCTGCTTCGTCTGGAACAGGAGGCCCAAAAACTGAAAGTGATCTCTGTAACCCAGTGCCAATCCTCAGCTAATCTCCTTTCCGTGATCGTCAAGTACATGGCCAATGCCTGTGACTCAGACTTTATGGAGCAGAAAAGTCTGATGGAATGGCGGCATGTTATCCAGAACCGTCTGGAAGAGCAGACCAGCGCCCTGGCAGGGGAGACTTTTGATTTTTCTGTTTATCTGAAACGGGAAAGGCGTTTTCTCCAGGCCCTGCGCATGGCAGATAAAAAAAGAAGCGCCGGGCTGATCCCATCCCTTTTCACCGATATTGAAATGCTCAGTAATCACCATCTGGCGACCATTCGGCAGATGCTGGAGGACCTGGTAGCTCTTTCTTCCCGGGCCCTTATGGAGGCCGGAATAGAAACCGCTCCCATTCTCTCCCAGGTAAAGAAATACCGGAAAGATCTGAAAGAATACCGCCACAGCGAAGAGCTGTTCCGCAGCACCTACCAGCTATTTGGAAAACTTCTGGATTCCGCCTATCTCAGAATAGAATCCCCGGAGCATAACAGTATTATTAAAGATGTGCAGAAATACGTGGAAGACCATTACAGCGAAAAACTGACGACGGCTAGGATCGCCTCCAGCGTTTCCTTAAGCCCTTCCTATCTGTCTGCCCTTTTCAAGAAAAATATGCATATTTCCATACACGATTACCTGATACGGGTACGCATCGAAAAATCCATAGAACTTATGGCGAACAGGGATTTAAGTATCAAGGAGATCATGGTAAAATGCGGCATTGAAAGTCAAAGTTATTACAATAAGGTTTTTAAAAAATATATCGGAGTGACGCCCGGCAGATACCGGAACCGGCTGCTCTGAGGAAAGGAAAGGCGCAAAAATAACTGTGGACATTTACGAAGAAATACGAAGGAATCTTCTTATGGGTCATGCCAGAGAAGTAAAAGCCCTGGTGGAAAAGGCTCTGGCCCTTAAATATCCTCCGGAATCCATACTTAAAGACGGTCTCATCCTGGGTATCGAAATGCTTTCTTACAAATTTCGGACCTGCGATGTTTCCGTCCCTGAAGCACTTATGTCAACCCGCGCCCTGAATATGGGCTTAAAAGCCGTCACTCCCTATCTGAAAGTAAACCGGCGGCCCAAATCCTGCCGCGCCATTATCGGCACCGTCGCGGGAGACCTCCATGACATCGGTAAAAATCTGGTAAAAACCTATGTTTCTACCCTGGATATCGAAGTCATCGACTTAGGCGTTGATGTGTCCAAAGAAGAATTTGCCGGGGCTGTGCGGAAATGGCAGCCTCAGCTTGTAATGATATCTGCGCTCCTGCTCACTACAGTAGATGAGATAAAGGCCGTGATCCAGGAACTGGAACGGCAGCACCTGCGCAAAGACGTGGTTATTTTCGCAGGAGGTCTCCCGGTAACCCCTGAGTTTGCGAAAGACGCCGGAGCCGACTATTATTCCAGGGATGCTCTGGAGCTTAGAAACTTCCTGGACAAAAATCTGGACAAGATTTTAAAAGTAAAAAAGAGCAACAAATAGTTGAATACAGCAATATGAATCCCTTTCTCCTTATGCTATTGTAAAGATACAAAAAACAGGCGGTTTTAAAGAAATTTGTCAGATATTTAAAACTGGGCCGAGTATCCATATCAATCATAAGTTAGGAGGGATTTTTTTGAAACCTGAAGTGATGTTTTTAAGCAGCGAAGAAGTGAAGCTTGTCCACGAAAAAGCTCTGGAAATGCTGGAAAACTTAGGTATGCGCTTTGAAGGCGCCGAAGCAAGAGAATATTTTGTGAAGGCCGGGGCAAAAGAGGAAAACGGGATCGTGAAAATTCCCCGGTCTATTATAGAAGAGGGTTTAAAGACCATGCCGAAGAGAGAGGATTTCATCCTCTACGGCCGGACGCCTGACAAAGATGTGAAGATCAGCCGGGAAATACCTTCTATGGCGGCAATGACCATGGCTACCCATGTACTGGATATTCATACAGGCCAGAGACGAAAAGCCACGGACGAAGATCTGGCTATGCTTACAAAAATGATGGAGCAGATCGATACCGTCACTGTAGCCAGCGCGCTGATCACACCTCAGGATGTGCCTATGCAGTCTTCTGACTGGTATACCTGGGCCACATCTATCAAAAATACCACAAAACATATCACCGGCGGCGCCGTAGGCAAAGAAGGGGTCCGGGACGCTATCCGTATGGCCAGTCTGGCGATTGGCAGCGAAGAAGAATTTCTGAAACGTCCCTTTATTTCTTTCTGGGTTCTGACCATGCCTCCTCTGCGGGTAGACGAAAATACCTCTAACGTACTGATGGAAGCCGCCCGCTGGGGCGTACCTTCTGTGATCAGTTCCGGCGGTATCCTGGGCATGACCTCTCCTATGTCTGTAGAAAGCGCCCTGGTACATACCCATGCGGAAATCCTGGCCTGCATCGCCCTGGCCCAGCTTGTAAATCCAGGAGCTCCGGTAATCTACTCCAGCTTTGTCAGAGGCATGGACATGAAGACTATGTGTATTACCATGTCCTCCCCGGAAAGCATCATCATGAAAGGGGCCATGGCCCAGCTTGGCCGGTATATCGGTCTTCCTACCCAGATGCCTGCTAATTTAAGAGACGGTAAGATCCTGGACGCCCAAAATGGTTTTGAAACCGGTATGGGCGGAGCTGTGGGGGCTCTCTCAACAGATTTTATCATCGGCATGCAGATGGACATGGATCTGCTGGTAGATTTTGCTGATCTGATCTATTCTGACGAGTGTATGCGGATCTTACAGAGACTGGCCCGTCCTATGAGTTTTGATGATGAGACCCTGGCCTATGAAAATATGGAAGAAGTAGGCCACGGCGGCAACTTCCTGGAGTCTGAGCACACCCTTTATAATTACCAGGAAGAACTGTGGACGCCCCGGGTTATGGAAAGAGGAAACTGGGAAAACTGGCAGGCCAAAGGCGCCAAAGACATTCGGGAAGTGTGCCTGGCAGAGGCCAGAAAACTTTATGACCAGGTAAAGGACGTGGAACTGCTTTCCAAAGATGTCAGGGATAAGATTGATGCCATCGCTGCCCAGTCCGCAGACAAAGCCAAAAACATCAAGCGCTGACGCTGCCGGAAAGGAGACTGCCTATGAAACAGACAAACAAAGCTGCAGGTATGGCTGCCATGAGCATTGTAGTTTTCATTTATGGCATTTCCTACATTGCCAGGGAGGCCGTAGGGGCCTACCTTGGCACCACGGCCATTGTGGGACTGCAGATGGGGATCATGGCCCTGCTCTTTACCATTTACAACTTGATCACCCGTAAATCATTCCGGGTAAAGAAAAAAGATCTGATCTGGATCCTGGTGTCCGGTATTTTCGGGACCACGCTTTTCCATGGTTTTACCATACTGGGCGTCAATTCTATCGGAGCAACGGTATCTTCCCTTCTCTATGGATTTGCAGCCGCTTTTGCCCTGATCATTGAGATCCTTCTTTTCCACAGAAAAAAGACCGCCTTGGGAGCCGCCAGCATTGTCGTCTCTCTTATCGGAGTCTATATCCTCATGGATATGAACCTTCAGGATCTGGCTTCCACAAACTTTGAAGGCTATATCCTGAATCTGGCCAGTATTGCCTCCTGGGTGATCTATACTTTTCTCTGTGATAAAGTTCCGACGGAATATGACAAGACCATTGTGCTGAATTACCAGGCCTTTGTGGGAGTTGTAACTGTACTTCCCTTCGCCCTGTTAAACCCCGTGTCAGGAGATGCTCTGCTGAAACCTGAAGTCTGGGGAAACCTGCTGCTTTTGGGCGTATTTAACTCTACCTTCGCTTATTTTCTGAATATGTACGCGCTAAAGCAGATCGGCGTTACCTTATCAAACCTGTTCCTGAATTTTATGCCTGTAGTTACCATACTGGCAGCTCTGGTCCTGTATCATACCGTGCCTTCCAGCAAACAGGTGATCGGAGGGATCTTGATCATAGCTTCCGTGTTTATGCTGGATAGAGATCAGAAGAATATTGAAACTTCCTAAAAATCAGAGCTGTCCCATTGAACATAAGCTCAATGGGACAGCTCTTTTCAGTTCTTATTTTTACATTTCTCAGATCGTTGATCCCGCACAGTATCCGGTACGCATTGCCTCCAGGATTTTACCTGCCTTCCTACAGTCGCCTACAAAGATCACCTCTTCTACAAGATCATTCCACTTTTCGTACTGTGGAAGAGTTCCCTTCATACCGGTAGCGTACAGAACTGTATCCGCCTCTAAAAAGAGTTCCTGCCCGTCTTTGTCCGTGATCTTCACGCCGGTATCTTCTACGGACCGGACTTTTGCGGAGCAGTAGGAATGTACGGTTCCTTCCATTTTTTCCAGCAAATGACGCCAGTGGATATAAGGCGCATCCTTTGCCAGGCCGTCTTTCATCTCTACCAGAGATACGTCATGGCCCTTCCATGCCAGTTCCAGGCTTTCTTCACATCCTGCCAGGCCGCCGCCGATCATAACCACTTTCTTTCCAATAGAAATATGTTTCTTATAGATATCGGTCACATGATGCACGATGTCCTTATCCAGCCCCGGAATAGGTGGAGCCACAGGTTCTGCGCCGCAGGCAATGATCAGAGTATCCGGTTTTTCCTCTGCAATAAGTTCATCTGTAACCTCTGTGTTCAGGCGAAGCTCCAGATTTGGAGTCCTCTGCACATTGATGACCATAGATTTCAGAAATTTTACAATATCCTCCTTAAAGGAAATCTGTTTTGCATAATCCAGGCTTCCGGCCAGATGGTCATCTTTCTCACACAGGATCACATGATGTCCCCGCCGGGCAGCGGTAATGGCCGCTTCCATTCCCCCGGGGCCTCCTCCTGCCACCAGGACTTTCTTTGCATATGGCATCGGCTCTTCCCTGCGGGTGTTTTCATATTCTCTTCCCCAGGCAGGATTTACACTGCAGCGGAGTACCCCTGAAGAAAAGGGCACATGAGGGATAAATCCGGCGCTTATACATGTTTCACAGCGGATACATTTTGTGATCTCCTCCGGCTTTCCTGCCTTCGCCTTTCTCGGCCAGTTGGGATCTGCAATAAACTGACGGCCTACCACAACAAAATCTGCTTTCCCTTCTGTCAGGGCGTTTTCCATAAAATCCGGATCATTAATGCCTCCTACCACAGAGACCAGGGACTTCTTGACTACGGCTTTGATCCTGGCCGCGTTTTCCACATTACATCCTCTCTGATAGAAAACCGTAGGGAACATTCTGGCGGAACTACTGGTATCATGGAAAGTGGCGGCGGATACATGGATAATGTCTACCTTGCCATCCAGAAGTTTTGCAAATTCTACTGTTTCATCTATGGTAATGCCCCCTTCTGTTTCCTCGTCTGCGCTGAGTCTGAACTCCAGCAGCAGATTGGGACATTTTTGACGGATACGGTCCACGATCATTAATGGGAAGCGGGCTTTATTTTCAATAGAACCGCCGTACTTGTCTGTCCTGTGATTATTCAGATCTGACAGGAACTGACTGATCAGCCATCCATGGCCGCCATGGATATTGACCATATCGCATCCGGCAAATTCTGCCATATAAGCTGCCTGCGCGTAGGCATCTGCGATCATATCCATCATATCCTCGTCCATCTCAATAACCTTATCCCCATACAGGTTCGCCTCCATAGGGCTTGGTCCGATCACATATCCGCCTTCTGCCAGAAACGCTCCCTTGGCCCGGCATCCGGAATGAGTCAGTTCGATAGATGCCAGCGCTCCCCATCTATGTACTGTATCCACCGTCTGTATCAAAGACGGCAAAAGAGATTCGTCATCTAAATGGGGCATAGTCGGGTGTGCATGATCTGTCAGACTGTGTACGCCTGCCTCACCCAGGGTAACGATACCTGCGCCCCCCTTGGCAATCGTATTATACATTTCATAAGCTTCTCTGGTATAAAAGGGCACATCCCCGCTGGGCGACATTGGCGCAGACTCAATACGGTTTTTAATATATACATTTCTTACATGGATTGGCTGAAACAAATGTGGATATCTTAACATAATGGCCTCCTTGTTTTCAAACATTTTTCGTTTAAAATCACTTTTTTCTCTCTTTTTCCTATGCCTTTATGTTCATATTAACAGTTTGATATCTGAAATGTTATTCTGGATCTTGATATCTCTTTTCAAAATAATGATCCTGCCGCCTTATTTTTTCTTCTGAATTCCCCGGGAGACATACCGCAGAGACGTTTAAAACAGGTACAAAAATAGCTGTAGCTGTTCATTCCCACCCTGTAGGCAATCTGTTCTGTGGATATAACAGTGTTAACAAGCAGTTCTTTGCTGTGGCTGATCCGGCAGTTTGTGAGATACTGCACAAAAGTCATGCCAAATTCTTCTTTAAACACCCTTATAAAATGGCCCTCGCTAAGTCCGATCAGCTTTGCCAGATGCTCCAGCCGTATATTTTCCATATAATGAATTTCTATATACTCGCTTACCGGAATACGAAAAAGATATTCTGCGCCTGCGTTTGTCTCTTCCAGCATTTTCGTAAATCCGTCAAAGAAATCCATAAAATATTTTCTGGCATCTGCGATAAATCCGCAGGAAAGTACCTGAGCCATAACGGTATTGCTGTATTCTTTCATCCGTTTTTCACTGATTCCGCAGCGGATACCATAATCGGAAATCTGCTGCAGCAGACGGATCAGTTCCATTTTCGCCAGACCAGGATTTATCTGTCCCTCCAAAAGGGCCTGCATCATAGACTGCAGCAATATCTCCGTCCGCTGGCGGTTTCCCCTTGAAAAAGCCGCCATAAATTCTGGATAAAATCCCCCGAGATCCATCTCTTTTTCCGGCAAAGGCAGTTCCATATCTTCCAGAAAAATACTGAATTCCTTTCCGGAAAAATAACTTTTATTCAGGGCCTGATCCATCTTTGGCTGCATCTGGGAATACTGCCAGATGCGGCTGCACCGGCGGCTGATACAAATAGAAACCGTATAATCGCTGTGGCTGCGTATTTCTTCCTTGAACCGCTCCGTAATCCCGGACAGATAACCATGTATATCCTTTTTTTCTTCTTCCTCGCAGCATAAAAAGCATATGATCTTATCGATTCCCACAAGATTGGCCATAAACCCTTTCAGCCCCAATTTATCCATACATTCCCGCAGTAGATTAATGAGCACAGTCTTCTGGTAAAATTCCTGGGTGATCTGCATCTTGCTGCTGTAATTATAATAATCATCCACCTGGATCAGCAAAAACCGATTGGGAAGACGAGTAAGACCTACTGTGGCAAGAGCTTCTTCTATCTTCTCCGGACGGATATTATTGTAGATCAGGCTGTAGGATAATTCACAGGCCAGCACATTATGCATAGTAATATAATCCTTCCAATAATCCAGATCTGCATTATAAGAAAAATCCTTTTTATCTCTTTCCATAAGATCATCATCTCCCCTTTCATGCTCATATCAGAGCGGGTCACAAGATCTTGCGCCCCTTATGAGCAAGCCCATGTATGCGTAGACCATTTGACCCTGATATTAGTAATATTCTATCAAAATAGCCAAAGTTCCACAATATATTAATTTTTTATAATAATAAATCAAAATTATGAAATTACTTTTCTGCTTTAGCATAGTATAATTCAAGCAAACTTTTTTCTATGCTAAAAAATGTCAAACAGACCATGTTTTTGCAAATACATGGCGGAAAGGAGAACTCTTTATGAATCAAGCAATCATTCCCACCATTGTGGTCGTGCTGGTGATTTATTTCGCAGCCATGGTTGTCATCGGCTGGATGGGCAGAAGTAAGGCCAGCAACTTTGAAGGTTATTTAAGCATGGGACGTACCGGAGGCGTACTGCTCTTAATGGGCGGCGCTATCGGCGGACAGATCGGAAACGGCTTTGTGGTAGGCGGCGCAGCAGAAGGCGCCGCCTCAGGACTTGCCGGTTCCGCCTACGGCATTGCCTGCGCCCTGTCTCTTGTGCTTGTAGCTCTTTTCCTGAACGATTTCATATATAACAATGGCTATATGTCTATGGCAGACTATACACGTCAGCGTTATCACAGTGAAGTTCCAGGTACCATCTATGACCTTAGCACTGCGATCTCCTCCATCGGACTGATCGCGGGGCAGATCATGGCCGGCAAAGCCTTGTTTGAAGCTCTGGGACTGCCCGGCACAGTAGGCGCTATTGCCATTGCAGTGGTCGTCCTGCTCTACTCTCAGCTCTCCGGACTGTGGGGTGCTTTTGCCACCTCAGTTGTCCAGACCGGCGTAATTATCGTAGGACTTGTCGCCACCACCGTGGTTCTTATCAGCAGAGGGGCCATCGGCGAGATGAGTACTGCTATCCAGGCCGGCGAGCTGGCAAGCTCTTCTCTGGATATGAGCGGACTTTCCGCTTCCGGATTTGCCGCTATGATGCTTCCTCTGCTGTTCGGCATGGTCACTGACCAGCCTACATATCAGCGTATTAACTCGGCCAAAAGTGCCGGGACTTCCAAGATCGCCTGTTATCTTTCCTGTATCATTATGATACCTCTGGCGCTGATGCCGGCTTTTATCGGATCCTTCGGCGCATATAAATACAACGCCAGCGGGAACAGCGCTTTCTTTGACGTAATCTTAAATGAACTTCCTGCCATTGTCTGTGCCTTGATCATCGCTGCTGTACTTGCTGCAGTTATGTCAACTATAGACTGCGGACTGATCACCATGTCCACGGTTCTGACCAGAGATATCTGGCAGGGAGCTCTGCATAAGAACCCATCAGAAAAACAATTAAAGAAGATCACTCTGGTGATCAACATCCTGTTTATGGGTTCCTCTACAATCCTGGCGCTCTCCTCCGGCAGCATCCTGGGACTGTTAAATTCCGTTTATTCTTTCCTTGCAGCCGCATGTTTCGTCCCCTTCGTGGGCGGCATTGTCTGGAAAAGGGCGGACGCCAGAAGCGCTATCGCAGCTTCCGTTGTAGGCGTGCTGACTGTGCTGATCAGCTGGATCCCCGGCGTAACATTCCCTCTGGGAAATATCATTCCCTCAGGTTTGTTCCCGATCATCCCTTCAGCTATCGCCTTTATCCTGGTTGGCCTGTTCACAGGCAACAGGAGTACGGCTGCTGAACGGAACTAAAATGCTATAAGTATTAAACTAAAATCAGGCATCTTATTTTTCTTTGATAAAATAGGATGCCTGATTTTCCTTAAATATAGGGTTTATTCAATTAAAATTTTTAATTTTGGCAATTAACGGTATCTGCTAAAAAATCCTGTATATCAGAAATTGCTTTTTCCTGATCTTCTCCTTCTATCCCGTGATCTAAATGATCATAGATCTTAACCATACAGTTTTTTAGCTTTTCTCCATAACCTACTGATGCTTCTTTTGGCACTAAAGCATCATATCTTCCATGAATGCAAAGTACAGGTCCTTCATATTGCTGTGCAGTTTCATAGATTGGTAATAATTTAGCGGTTCTGAAGTAATGGCCGCCCACATGATGTCCTCCGTCTTTAATAAAAACGATTGCCGGTATATGATCCGTATCGTATTTAGTTCCCATACATTCACCTCTGACAGCATCTTCTTTTAATGTTGCTGCCGGTGCCAGCAACACCAGTTTCTTAATAATATCCGGATAATATCCTGCCAGCATGCTTCCTACAACGCCGCCCTGAGAATGTCCGATCACATAAATATCTGTAACAAAATCCAGAGACCGGACATATTCTAAAATTGCAATTCCATCCCCTATTTCATTAAGAATATTCATCTTATTAAATTTGCCTTCACTTTTGCCTTGCCCGTTAAAATCAAATCGTATTACTGCAATTCCTGCTTTATTTAATGAATCTGCAATCTTTTGATAAAGGCTTTCTTTTTCATATCCCAGGTTTCCGGCAAATCCATGAAATAAGATTGCTATAGGAGTTTTACCAGGATTTTTCTTATCAAAACGCCCATAAAGCTGCAAACCATCTCTCATAATCCTTACATCCATAATCGTCTATTCTCCCTGTATATCCATATGCGTCATTTTTCAGCCTTTTACGGCGCCGCTTGTAATACCTGCAATTATATGCTTCTGCATGAGCAGGTAAAAAATTGTGATGGGGATCAGTACAATCACCATGGTACACAGCATTACTGTCCAGTTATTGGCAAATTGGCCTACCCCTTTATAAACCTCCATGATCAGGGTAAACTTCTCAGAAGAGCTGATAAACAGATATGGAAGCATAAAGTCATTCCAAATCCACATAACATCAAAGATCATAATTGTTACAGTTACAGACTTCAGCAGCGGAAATACGATCTTCCAAAACATCTGCCATAAATTACACCCATCTATCAAGGCCGCCTCTTCCAAATCTCTTGGTACTCCACCTAAGAAACCCTGATACATGAAAATAGCAAAATTACTCCAACTGGAATATAAAACAATCATACCTAAAATGGAATTCTGCAGATGTAAAGAAGACATTAAATTAAAAAGTGGTATCAGCGTAGTTTGTACCGGGACCATAAATCCGATCAAGAAATAAAAAAATAAAATTTTTGTCAGCTTATTTTTTCGTCTGGTGATAGCATAGGCCGCCATTGATCCTAGAACAATAATGATCATAACCGAAATAACGGTTATCACAAAGGAATTCAAAAAGCTTCGCAAAAAATCACTTGAAGCAAAAGCTTCTCTATAATGTTCTAATGTAAATGTCCTGGGAAGAGACATAGGAGAAAAGGTTGCCTCCTGCGCCGATTTAAATGTATTTACGATTAAATAGTAAAAAGGCACAAAAAATATAACACACAGCAGCAGCATACATATTTCTCCCAAAGTTCTCATAATCTTCTTTCTCTTCTTGATCATGTGTCTATTTCCCTCCTTTTCATGGAAGTAAGCTGAACTATGCTGACAATAGTAATAAAGATAAAGAATACTGCGGACATAGCTGTGGCTTTCCCATAATTTTTCTCTACAAAACCCGACTTAATAATAATCTGAGAAATCATCGTAGTTGAGGTCCCCGGTCCTCCATTGGTCAGTGCAAACGGAAGATCGAACACCTTCATAGCATTCACCAGCAGAAGCAATACGCTTACTGTCATTGCGGAAGATAACATTGGAAAAGTTATATATCTGAACTTCTGCCAAGGGGATGCACCGTCTACAACTGCAGCTTCATAATATTCTTGAGGTATGCTTTGAAGCTGCGCCAGATAAATACATGCATGCCAGCCAACGGCACTCCATACACCTACAAAGATCACAGAAAACATTGCCCATTTAGGGTCTGCCAGCCATAAAACCGGTTTTATCCCGAATACCCCCAATGCTTTATTTAAAATTCCCGTTGAAGTAGGTGCCAAAATATATGTCCACAAATATCCCAAAATAATAGCGCTTGGAACAGACGGGAAAAAGAAAACTGCTCTTTGGAAATTTCTTGTCTTCATTTTTGAATTTAATGCCAGTGATAACGGTATTGCCAAAATCGTCACAATGACAGGGAAAACTATGCTATAGAAACATGTATTGAGCAAAGCGCTTTTCATTGCCCTGTCGCCGAACAGATCCCTGTAATTTTCTAAACCAATAAACTTTAAATTATTCATAGAATATCCATCCCAATTAGTGAAAGATAAACCTAATGTCTGGACGAGAGGATATACGGTTAGTACTGTATATACTATAAAAGCCGGGATAATAAACATCAAATACGGTATTTCCTTTTTTATTTTGGCCGTCATAAAAACCTCCTGATTCTTTAAAATTATCCCCGCAGCAGTGCTAAAGAAGGCTGCGGGGATTTTTATCACTCATTTATCAATTTTTATTCATCCAGTTCTTTATTTTTTTCATCCAGCCGTTTTGGCACATTTTCAATCGTATCAGCTCCTGCTATTACATCCTGAACTGCTGCTATCATTTCTTTAAAAATACCGGCAGAATTTTTCCATTCTACCTGTGTATAATAAAATGCGCCATCCACTACATAATCCTTATACTTATCCAGTACCGGATCTAATTCATAATCAATACCTTCTACTACAATTGCATTTCCTGATGTTTCCTGCCATTTCACCAGATTTTCATCTTCTGCCATAAACTCAATAAATTTCTTACATTCTTCTTTATGTTCAGATGTACTGCTAATAGATAAGCCGGCATTTAAAGCACCTGTAAGCACTACATTTCCGTCTTTATCAGAAAGAGGGAAGGAATCAAACTTCAAGTCTGGATTCTTTTCTCTGTAAACTTCCAGGTTCCAGGGGCCGCTGGTAACCATTGCCACCTGTCCTGTAGCAAACATATCTGTCACCTGCTCTGCCGAAAGGCCCAAAGACATTTGGTTATATAATCCTGGTTCTAGCATATCGTTATACCATTCTTCAAATGGTTTCGTATAATAATCTACAAATGTGGCTTTTCCCTCATTAATCTCTTGATCTGCCTCTGGATTCTGGCTGATCACCTCACATTGGTATAAGGTTTGTGGAATTGAGTTAACATTATCTGCATCATCCAGGTAAGGGATCACTCCTATATCCTGCAACTTACTGCAGCAATCGATAAATTCATCCCAGGTTGCAGGAACCTCACTGATTCCTGCCTGTTCGAATAAATCCTGATTATAGAAAATCCCACCGACCCATGCATCTGGCGAAAAAGCATAAATTTTTCCATCCTGTCCATATATGCTGGAGACTTTCTCATCAATTCGCTGAAAGATCTCCAAATCGCTGATATCTTCTGCCAAGCCTTTTTCAAATACCTCTTTTTTGTTTTCTGCAGTTGTATAAAACATATCCGTCATTTGATCTGCTGCTGATAAAACCATAAATTTATCCAGATACTGCTGTACCGGAGGAACATATTGCAAGTCAACTTTAATGCCCGGGTTTTCCTCTTCAAATGCTTCAATAAATGGAGTCATATTCTCCTCGTTATTCCAGGATAATAAACTGATTGTTACGGCATCCCCACTACTCTCTTCTTTTGTTTCTGCACTTTCAGAACTGCTTTCACTTTCCGACGTTCCACCACATCCAGTCATAACCGCCGACCCCGTCATAAGCAGCGTCATAAGCAGCGCTATCATACGTTTCTTCATTCCATTTCCTCCTTAATTTCCATGACTTAATTGTTGATATCATTATATAAAACCCAGATAAAAAAAATATGTGAAATGTTCTGGCCTTTTTGCTTTCTATTCCACATATCTTTTTTTACTTGCTTTTTATTAAGTTTCAGTTGCGCTTTATTCGGATTTCCTGTACTTTGAAGGAGAAACGCCTACAATACCTTTAAATTTTCTCGAAAAGTGATATTCGCTTTCGTAACCCACATATCTTGCGATATATGCAATGGGCCAGTCCGTAGACATCAAAAGCTGACTGGCTTTTTCAATCCTTAATTCCGTAACATAGTCCCAGTATCCTCTGTTTGCGTATTCTTTATATACGGTAACAAAATAATTCCTGCTAAGTCCTACAAAATCTGCTGCTTCCTGCACAGCAAAGTCCACTCGCATAAAATTATCTTTTGCATACTGATTTGCTTTTTTTATCACCTGCATCTCTCTGCTGTCTTCTTTATGCGCCTTTGCTATCCAGGATTTCAATTTATCTATTATCCGATTTACATAATCTTTCAGATAGATGGCTTTATCAATACTGCTCAGTTCATTTACCTTTATATCCCTGAGCATGTAAAAAGCATCCTCCCCAAAATAATCTTTTAATTTAAGCTTTAATATTACCAGACTGTCCAAAATACTATTTTTAAGTAATGCCGGACTAATGTTTTCTTTCTTACAATCAAAGATCAAAGTTTCAAAATAATTTTTCAGCTGAGCCGTACCCTGATTTAAATCAAAATATTCTAAAATCCGGCTGCTGTCAATTTTATAATCGTCTCTGTAGTACTCGTCTATATTCCCCTGAAAAATACTTCCATTTGTTTTATAGAACCCAGGATTCTCTCCGCAATAGGACTGTTTAAAAAACCGGCAGACTTCTTGACGGTCTGCAGCTTTTTCAAGTAAAAACATATCCACAATATATTTGTTTGCATTATTCCAATCATACATAAACTCCTGGATAGACTTATGATCTGTTACTGTGACCAAAATTTTGCCATGACCGTCTATTCTTACTTCTCCTGCCCCGTTTTTCTTATCTGCGAATTCTTCCAAAGCAGAAGCAGCATTTCTGGTGACAGCCCAGTTCACCGATGATCCATCTGGCCCAAAAAGTCGTAAATAAGCTATTTTCCTCGACGCCGAGAAAAATTTGTCATACTCTTTTCCTTCCAGTGCAGCTTCCAATTTTCCGTCCGCGATTGCCTGCCTTATTTTCGTAAAAATAAAATCTCCTTCATCTGTATCTTCTCTCTCTTTATCTAACATTTGCTTTATTTTTTCCACAAGCTTATTCAGTACAATCCTGCTTATAGGCTTTACTACAAAGTCCTGCACTCCATATTGAATGGCTTTTTGTGCATATGTGAATTCACTATATGCGCTGACTATAACAATTTTGATTTTACTATCTGCCTCCCGTATAAGTTTTGCGCATTCCAGCCCATCCATACAAGGCATTTTTATATCGATCAAAAACAGATCCGGCTTCTGTTCCTCATATAACTGTAATGCCTCCACTCCATCTGTGGCTTTTCCAACGATTTCAAATCCATATTTTTCCCAATCCACAAGTTTTTCCAAAAGCTGATGATTCATGATTTCATCATCTGCAAAGCAAACTTTATACACAATCTCCACCTTCTTTTCCTATTTCAAGAACCACTCTTGTATATTCTCCTTCTTTGCTCTCTATTTTAAGCCCATATTCCGGTCCATAAGCCAGTTGAATACGCATAGCGGTATTCAGAATACCAATGTGGTGGTCCATATCATGCATTTCTTTCCGTTGATTCATCTCTTTCACCTTATCTTCTTCAATCCCGGAACCATTATCTGTAATGGAAAAACAAACTCCGGAGGATTGTTCTTCTATGGAGATTCTGATCCTGCCCCCTTCTTTTCTGTCATGGAAACCATGCTTAAAACAGTTCTCCACAATAGGCTGTAAGATAAACTTAATTGTTTTGTATTTCAAAATTTCATCTTTATATTCTATCTCATATTCAAAAAGCGCCGGGAATCTCACCTTATAAAACATCAGATAGTCCTTAATATAAGAGATTTCATCTCCGATAAGCACTTTTTCTTTTGTGCGTTCCATGCCATATCTTAACATATTACCCAGCGCCAATATCAATTCTTCGATATCTTGATTACCGCTAAGCACGGCTTTGGTCTGAATCACCTGCAGAGAATTATAAAGAAAATGAGGATTCATCTGATTTGTCAGCACCTGAAGCTCCATCTCTTGTTTTCGCAGCTTCTCAATATAAACATCTTGTATAAGCCTGTTGATATGTCCCGCCATTTCTTCAAATTTTGTACGTACTGCTGCGATTTCCCATGGCGTATTCTTTTTTTCGTATATTTTAATTGGTTCGCTGCCGTCATAAGATGCAATTCTTTCTATTAATCGTTCGTAGGGTTTTTGCATCTTTTTCACCATAAAAACCGTCACTAAGATGATCAGGGCCATCCCTGATATAAGTATTATCCCCATAATTCGAAGGCTGTCATAAATCGGCTGCGTCAAAATCCTGAAGCTATTTTCCGACACAATACACCATTGAGGTTCCAGTAATTTTTTAGCAATATAAAGATTTCCCTTAGCAGAAAAAGACCGGATCTGATTTTCAGCAAGCGCCTGCAGATCCCCTATAAGCTCCTTATCAATCTCCTGCCTGTCACTGTGATAGTCAAAAATAAATTTGCCTTCTCTCCCTATCAGCATAATTCCTTCATTTTCCTGCTGAGTGCTTTCAAATAAACTTGATATTTTTTGCAGATTTATCTCCATCATAATATAGCCGCGAAGCACATCATTTCTTGTAACCGGATAAATTGCTGTAACAGAAAAAGGAACAGACATATTTAAGTAATCTGTACTGCGTGGTTCTACATACTTTATCAGGCTTTCCTGTCCCAGGGCCTTTTGAAACCAGTCTTGTTTCGTATAAGAATAATTTGCCTTAAACTGGTCTGTCAGTGAATACTTTAATGTTGAATCTTCCTGTATAAGTGCAATGTCAATAATATAATCTTGAAATGTATTTACATTATACAAATATTCATCAATACTTCTTATATTTTCCAGCCATTCTTTTGAATATAAATCATCATATTCTTCCAGTATTCTCTGAGCAGGAGAAAAATCTGCCAGGGATACCATTGGCACCTTCAATCCCTCAAAAACATCTTCTATTGTCTTTCCCGTATTATTTATCAAGTCCGTTCTGTTTTCAATAATATTATTTCGCATTGAAGAAACAAAAATATTTCCGACTAGGATCAATACCAGAACCATGATAGAAAAGAAAACTATAGAAATTCTAAAGACAGCATATGTAATAATTGATCTTCTGTGTTTCCTGCTGAAAATCATAATTGATCTTACCCCCACTCACGGCTTATATTTAATATGTAAATATAGGATATCACATTTTTGTATATGTTGCATTGAGTTTGCGGATAATAGTAAAACCGCCGCATAAAACAAGTTTCCCTGCTTTATACGGCGGTTTTGTTTTTCATCTATTACTGAGCTAACTTGATCGGGTTAACCTTTACGCTTGGTCCCATTGTGG
>ERZ1643246.2182-NODE-2182-length-19292-cov-3.904403_pt1 | contig 19292 bp, 13 predicted proteins | sample MGYA00579265_ERZ1643246 | MGnify/ENA primary metagenome ERZ1643246 (study PRJEB29033, sample SAMEA4952261) | chicken gut metagenome | biome: Broiler Chicken; feature: Gastrointestinal Tract; material: Caecum | place: Ireland | collected 2018 | study: Broiler...
CTTGCCCGTGATGCGTTCCACGCGCGCGAGCGCCTCTTCGCAGGCGTTGCTCAGGTTGTCCACGACGACCGCGCCGTATCCGCGCTCCAGAAGCTCGACCAGCGTGTGGCTGCCGATGAACCCCGCGCCGCCCGTAACAAGAATGTTCTGCATATCCGAAACCCTCCTTTTCCGATCTGTTTACAGTCTGCGGACGGTCACGCCGTCCTCGATGCTCGTATCGTAGAAGCTCGCGGCATAGCCGATCTGTTTTTCGTACGCCGCGCCGACCTTCGCTTTGAACGCCTCGGCGCACTCCTTTTTCACGATGCTGATGGTGCAGCCGCCGAACCCCGCGCCGATCATGCGCGAGCCGAGGCAGCCCTCCTGCTCCCGCGCGAGGTACGCGAGCGCGTCGGGTTCTCTGCCTGTCACTTCGTACAACTTGGAAAGGCTGTCGTGCGAGGCGTTGATGAGGGAGGCAAGCCGTTCGATGTCGCCCGCTTTCAGCGCCTTCGCCGCCTCCTGCACGCGCGCGCACTCGTACACGACGTGCTCCGCGCGGTCCCGGATCTTGCCGCTCAAAACATGCTTCGCGTTTTCAAACATTTCGGGAGTGATCTCCGCAAGGCAGGTCACGTTTTTGCAGACCGTCTGCAATTTTTTGAGCGCTTCCTCCACTTCGGCGCGGCGCTCGTTGTACTTGCTTTCGACCAGCGCGTGCGGCTTGTTGCAGTTGGCGACGATGAGTTCGCAGCCGCCCAGCTCGAACGGGATGTATTCGTAGTCGAGCGTCTTGCAGTCGAGCAGGATCGCCTTATCCTTTTTGCCCATCGCCGAAGCGAACTGATCCATGATGCCGCAGTTGACGCCGCAGTACTCGTTTTCCGCCTTCTGCGACAGGACGGCGATCTCTTTGAGGTCATACGGCGTGCCCGTCAGTTCGCAGAGGGTGACCGCCGTGGCGACTTCGATCGCCGCGCTGGACGAGAGCCCCGACCCGAAGGGCACGGTGCAGGAATAGTACAGGTCGCAGCCGATGAGGGGCACGCCCTTCTGCTGCAAAACGTACGCCACGCCCGCCTGGTACTTGCCCCACTTGATGTGCTTGTAGTCCGCGATCTTCCCGATGGTGAGCGGCGCATTCTCGTCGAGGTCGTCCGCATACACGTTGATGACGTCCGTCCCGTTGGGGCGGGCGTATACCGTGCAGTTGAGGTTGAGCGACGCGGGGAACACCTTGCCGCCGCAGTAATCCACATGCTCGCCGATGAGGTTGATGCGCCCCGCCGCGCTCACGCGGAGCGAAGGCTGCGCGCCGAACACGCGTTCAAACCCTTCCGTACGATTCTGTTCAATGGTTTCCATAGGTCAGACCTCCTCCAGGCCGAGCTGCGCCATAAAGCGCGCAAAACCCGCCCTGCCGTTTTCGTCGTCTTTAAAGACCGCCGTATTGCCGAGAATGCCCGCGCAGGTGCGGTTCACATACTCGCGCACGCGCGCCTCCGCCTCCTCGCGGCTCTTTGTGAACCCGCCGCCGACCAGCTTTGCGATCATGGCGCGGTGGATGTGCAGATCGTTTGCAGGATCCTCAAGCGCCGCAGGGTCGTAGGCAGCTTCCCCGCACAGGATCGCCTCGATCTCGCCGAGCTGACGTTTGAGGCGGGGCGGCAGGATGAACAGCCCCATCGCTTCGATCAGCCCGATGCCCTCGCTCTTGATGTTCAGGTATTCGGGGTGCACATGGAAAATGCCGTCCGGGTAACGCTCGTCCGTACGGTTGTTGCGCAGGATGAGCGTAAAGAGATAGGTATCGCCGACCTTGCGGCAGATGGGCGAGCTCGCGTTGTGCGGCGTGTCGCCCGTATGGCTCAGGATATCGCACTCGGGGCAGTCGAAGTTTTTCCATGCTTCGATGATCTTCCCCGCAAACGCCGCGACTTCCGCGCGGCTTTCGCCCGAAAACTGCACGGCGCTGTTGTACCAGTCGAGAATGCCGATCTTCAGCCCGGGGAAGGCGTCGCTGCGGTACTCTTTGCGGATCTTCGCATGGTGCATGGGCATCAGGTGCAGCCCGCCCTGAAAATGCTCGTGGTTGAGGATGGAGCCTCCCACGATGGGAAGCGACGCATTGCTCCCGATAAAGTAATTGGGCAGAGCGTCCACAAAGTCCAAAAGTTTGAACGGAGTGCTTACATTTACGTTCATGGGAACGTGATTTTCGTTGATCGCGATGCAATGTTCGTCGTAATAGGCGTACGGCGAATACTGCAAAAACCACGGTTCGCCGCCCAGCGTCATCTTAACAGTACGGATGTTGCGGCGGGGCGGGTGCGTCGCCGTGCCCGCAAAACCTTCGTTCTCCTTGCACAGCGCGCAGGCGGGATACTTTTCGCCCTTGGGCGCGTGCAGAAGTTTGGCGATGTCCTTGTTGCTCTTTTCGGGCTTGGAGAGATTGACGGTGATCTCCAACCCGTTCGCACCGTCGTCGTACTCCCATTTGAGGTTGCGCGCGATCGCCGACGCGCGCACATACCCGTTTTTGACGCTCAGGTCATACAGGTAATCGCACGCCGCCTGCGCGCCGCGCTCCTCTCTGATGCGTGCAAATTCGTCGTTCACCACGGAAGGCAGCGGCGTGAGCGCGCCGAAGATATCCACCCAGAAGCGCTCTTCCTCCCCTTCCGCGCACAGCCCGTTTTCCAGCGCGTACGCCGAAAGCTGTTCCGCAAGTTCGTCCGGCGAATCGGGCACCGCATAGTCCGTCTCGGGCACGCCGGGCGAAGGAAGGCGCAGAAAGGTCAGCAGCGCGTTGCGCGCATACGTTTCGTCCTCCGCCCTCATATGTAAACGTGCCCGCGCGTAAGCGAGCAGCCGTTCCGCAAGAATTTTTCCGTCCATTCTTCTCCTTTGGCAAACGCCGCCGCGGCGAACGTTCACCTTATTTATTATAACAAAAAGGACCCCGCTCCGCAAGCGTTTCGCAGATGTTTTACAGAACGATCCTCTGCATTTTTCGATGCGGAATACCGACCCAAAGGAAAACGCCCCCGCAACTGCGAGGGCGTCTCCTTACCGTTCCGCAAAACGGCATCGCTTTATTCTTCGTCCGTTTTGTCCGGCTTATCGGCCTTCTTCTTTTTCACAACAATGACAACGATCACAACGACCGCGGCTGCCGCCGCACATCCGAGAATGATGCCGATGATCGCACCGGTACTGAGCCCGTCGCCGGGTTCCTCGGGGTCATTCGGATCCGTACCGGGGTCGTCCGGATCCGTACCGGGGTCGTCCGGATCCGTACTGGGGTCGTCTGGATCCGTACCGGGGTCGGTCGTACCTTCCGTAACGGTGATCGTCCGCGTTTCGGTCGCCGAGTTGCCCCATGCGTCCTCAGCCGTTATCGTGACGGTATATGTTCCCGCCGTTTCGGGCGTAAAACGCACGCCCGTCACCGTAACGGATTCGTCATTCGGCCCCGTCACCGTAATTTGTGTAGGAACGCTCGTCCCCTGGGTCTCAAGGGACGCCGTGATCACACCCAGATTAACGGCTTTGCCGACCGTTCCCGTCGTCGGGAAGCTCGAACCGATATTGATGATCACATTGTCCTCGATCGTAAAGATACGCTCGGTAGAGATCTGCACATCGTCAAATGTCGCTGCGACGTTAAAGGCATTTAATCCGTACTGCCCTGCCGTTTCATTACCAAGTCCGGCAAACGTTGTCGATGCAACAGGAACGAACTGCCGATTAAGATAGACGTCTACCGTATCTCCGTGTACATACACTTCGAAATAGTTGATATCTGTCAGACTGAACGGCACATTTGTTTCACGCCAAGGATTGTCGATATCGCCTCCGTTTCTTGTTCCGTTCATGGTTATTGTCGTAGAATTCCCTGCCCATTGCGAAAGCCATACATAAATTTCTACGCCGTTCCCCGAATAAGCTATAAACCCGTACTTCCACTCGCTGTTGATTTGCTCCGTGACCTGCACCGCTGTTGCAAGATAGTAACCTTCGGACGGTACGACCAGCGGGGACGTTGTGAGCGCATTGGTCTGCTTGAAGGTGGTCCCTCCCGCCGTCGTATTGGAGAGCGTGCTACCATCCGAAGAGACCGTCCAGCTGCTGAGGCGCGCACCGCTTACCGACCAACTGCCGTTGGTCATGTTCTGGTAAGGCGTAAAGCCGCCGATCGAAAAGTCCGCCGTGATGCTGCCGCCCATGGCGAGCATGCCGACGTTGCACGTTTCCAGCCCTGCGAGCATGGCGACTTCCACTTCCGCCGTATCTTCGCCGTCAAAAGTGACGGGCTGCCCGTCAAACGTAACGGTGACCGCATCGAACGTTGCCGCAACGGCGAGAGTGTGCTCCTCTGTAAGCGTGATCGGTTCCGCAAAGGTATACGTCCATGCCGTGGGCGTGCCGCCGCTTACCGCCGTGAGCGTAAGTTTGTTTACCGTGGCCACGGCGGAGACATATTCGGTATCGCTTACATAGTACAGGTACAGCCCGTAGCTTGCATTCGCAGCGTTTTCGGTGACGGTGAACGAACCGGAGACCGTAATGTTGTTATAGCGGTTCGACGCCGTGTAGAAGCGGGTATGGTTCGTTGTTTCATCGGGATCGACCGTCATCGTGACGGAACCGTCCTCCACCGTGATGCTGTCCTCTGCCTGTGCAGACATATAATAGGCGCCGCTGATGAACCAATCGTACGGCTGATAGCCTTCGGGAGCTGTCTGCACGTTTGCGAATGTCACACTGCCGCCCGCCGCACCGAATCCGACGTTCGCGCCGTCCGTAAAGGAGGTCGTGTAGGTAGCGACAGGGGTCTCTGCATCGCTGCCGATATACAGGTTGACGTTGGCGCCTACCTTCGTCGCGCGGATGTCCACGGACGACCAATCGATCGCGCCTTCATACGCGGCAAACGTTTCGTCGAACGCCACGCCGTTCGCCTCCCCTTCGATCGCAAGTTCCGCGCCGCTCGCCGCCTGCGTGATCACAAAGCGGGCATAGTTGTCATCGGAGGCAAAATACGGGAGCACGGAGAGAACGTTACCGCTTGCCGCCGTGCAATTCGCCGTATAGCTGACCGCATAGTTGCCGGCCGTGTTCGTATTCTGATAGATCGCCTGGTTATCCGCCGCCGTGCCGCTGCTCGCGTCTACGGTATAGGCACTGTCTGCATAGCTCCAGCCGGTGGCAGTTGCGGATTTACCCGTCGTGTCCGTGCCGCTCACCATCTTATATTCGCCCGTACCCGAAAGGGAATTGGTCGCAAAGTCTGTAACCGTGACCGTGTCGTTGCAGGTATACAACCCGACCTTTGCCTGCGTCGCCGCATGCGGCACGGAAATATCCAATTTATCCTTATCCGTCAGGAACGTTTTTGAGACTTGTTCTCCCAGATCATTCGTTCCGCTGATCGTGACCGAATAATTATCTTTGCCTTCCGCATATTCTTTGCTGACCGTCATAGTGATCGTGTTGGTCGGCTTGAGGGAATACAGGTTGGACTCATCGTGATCCAGCCAGTGATCGTTCCATGCGCTCATGCTCCCGTCACGGAAATACAGCACCTGAAAATCGCACAGGTTCGTCGAATGATTTTTCGTCCACTGCAGATAGACGATCACATAGTTCTGCGCATCGAGATACCATGGAATAATCCCCATGTTGATCTCTCCTTCGATCGCAGACGCCGTTCCCGTAAAGGTCGCCGTCACGCTGTAATCGCCGACCGTATCGTCCGTTTCCGTCAGCAGGTAATTCTGCTGAAATCCCGTATTCGTCCCGACGATCCCGTCCTCGGTAAATTGCCAGGTGGGCGGCACGTCCGTCCAATCGTCCTGCGACGAGGTGGGCACCTCCGTCGCAGCGAACGCCAGCATCGTGCCCGCCGCACACAGGCTCATCACAAACGCGATGAGCAGCGTGCACAGGGCAACCAACTTTGTTCTAGCTTTCATTGTGTTTCCTCCTTATTTTTTAATCTATTTTCCCGCCTGAGCCGTACGCGGCAAGCTGTTCCTGCAGGGCGGAAAGCTCGGTCCCGAGCAAGTCGGCAATATCCGCATTGCCGAACGTTGCGCGCATATAGCCGATGGGCTGAATGTTGACGATACCCGACCAAGGCAGCCACACCCCGACCGTCCCGAACGAAAAATCGGAAACGTTGGTTGCTTCGGGGCCGATCGCACGGAATGCGTACCCCAACTCCCCTTTGTAGTCGGTGCTCAGCTTCGTGTTCTGCTGCAAAAACTGCGCCGCGTGCAGATAAAACTCTTCTTCCGTGTACAGGTACATTTTGAAGAATTCATAGTACAGCGCCGCGGAATAGTTATCCGCACCCGAATGGCCCGTTGCGATCAGCGAAAAACCGGAAACGCCGCCTTCGGCAAAACAGTTGATGTTTGCATCGCTGCTGCCCGAAGGCACCGCAAAGTCGTAGCAGTACACCCAGCTCAGTGCGGAGACCGCCGCGTGCTGCGCCGCCTCGAGGTACTTTTCTTCCCCCGTCAGCTCATATGCCGCGTCAAAGCCGTACATCGCATAGATCGCCGCCTCTTTGTCGACCGTATTCGGGTTATCGGGCGTGCCGCCGACATACTTTTCCAGACCGATGTACAGTTCGTTGTAGCTGAACTCAGCCGCCTTCACCGCCGCTTCACGGTAGCGAGTATCGCCCGTGTTCTCGTACATGCGCACGAGGAAGCGGATGGCGACGGGTGTATTCAGCTTTGACGTACCCTGGTAACGCGTATCGTCCTGCCGCGTGCACACTTCACCGTCCGTTTCATAGGCACGGTAGAAAGAGCCGTCGTCGTTCTGATTTTCGATCATCCAGACGCCGATCTTGTTGACCGCGTTGTACCACTGCGTTACGGACGGATCGGTATCGCCGTTTTCGACCGCAAAGATGTAGGCATCGAGGATACCCTCCATCCCGTCGACGAAGCAGCGCAGAAAGCTCGGGTAACCGCGTGTGGAACCAGCAGTCGCGTCTTCGCGCGGATCCCACCAGACATGTGGCAGTTCGCCGCTCATGATGGTATCGGACGTCCAGAAGTTGAGGATCGCCTTTCCCTGTGCGATCATTTCATCGTTTTCCGCCGCCGTACCCGCCGCGAGCAGGTTGTACCCGACAGACGTCTGCTGCCCGACAAAGCCCATCTGGAAGGAATACCCTTCCGACGTCGACCAGTCGCCGTACTCTTCAGGCGTATCGAGCTCAATGCTCCACGGCACGCCCGCGGCCGTCACCGAACCCGTGCCGAACTCGGCATACGTTTTGTTGAACACTTCGATGTTATCATCATAAACCTGATCGATGTCCACATCCTCCGCAATGGCGGGAGACTCCGCCTCAAACGCCGTTTTGAAGGTTTCGGTCATCGACTTCGCGTACGTGCTCTGTTTTTCGGGGATCACGGAGACCTTGTACTCCTGTACTGTACCCGCGGTCATCTCGTGGAAAACGCGCTTCCAGCCCGCGCCCGCGTCATACGTAGAGGGACCTTCGGCGGAAGGATAGCAGAAGTCTACCGACACGCCGCTCGTGACCGAATACCCGATAGAACCGTATTGCAGACCGTTGTCTGCGTCGCCGTTGGAGCCGCCGCCGAGCGTCGTGCCGACATCGATCTTCGGCTCAAAATGCGCCAAAGCGACCGAATAGCTGCGCTCGCTGTCGCGCAGCATCGCAAGGGGCAGCCCCGTGCGCGTCTCTTTGATATAGACCTTGGAAACGTTCAGGTTGCTCGCAAGCGCGCCGCCCGTCATCTCCTGCGTATCCTTGTACAGAATGGACGGGATAAAAAAGTCAAAGCCGTTTGCCGAAGTCGCACCGCCCGGGTCCGCCATCGAAAAGAGCGTTTCAAAACCCTGGTCGCCCGAACCCGCCGTTACGACCTGCGTTCTGCGCGAAAGCGCGAACGCGCCGTCGGCAAGAACGTAGTACGAATCTTCAAAGCGGATCTCGCTGCCGTTTTCCGTGGTCACCGTCGCCGTACAGAGCCAACCGTAGCTCTGCTCCTGCACACTGCTGTAACTTGCGGCAAAATCCGCCGTACGGTAGTTGAGCACGGATTTGTTGGTCATCACTGTGACCTGTGCGGGCGTTTCGGAAACGAACATCACCGACGCTTCGGTAGACGCCGCGTCCTTTGCGGAAAGCACAGTGGTATCCACGAGCTGCACGACGCTGCCGTTCCCCTGCGATACGAAATCCAAGCGATAATCGCCCGAAAGCAGGGCGGGCGTCGAGCCGACCGTGATCACCGAACCGGCGGGCGCGTCCGGCAGATCGCTGTTCCCGCCGTCGCCGTTGTCCTGTTCCCCCGCATCGCAGGCTGCGCAGACGGTGAAGCAGAGCAGGCAGCACAGAAGGACGCTCGCGACTCTTTTCCAAATATGAGTCCGTTTGTGTGTCACTGTTTTCCTCCTTTTCTTTTATTTTTCAGCCCTTGATCCCCGTGAGCACGATCCCTTCGGTAAAGAACTTCTGCGCCGCCGCAAAGAGCACGAAGGTGGGGATAAGCGCCACGATCGCGCCCGCCATCATGAGCGGATACGGCGTATAGCCCTGCGTGGGGATGCTCGTGAGGATGAGCTGCAAAGTCCGCAGGTTCGGCACCGTGCCGACATACAGCAGCGGGCCGAGAGAGTCGTTGTACATCCCGTTGAAAGACAGGATGATCTGTGTGATGAGCACAGGCATCGCAAGCGGAAGCGCGATCTTCAGAAAGATGCCCCACCACCCCATGCCGTCCAGCTGGGCAGCCTCTTCCAGCTCCTTCGGAAGTGTCAGAAAATACTGCCGTATCAGAAACATCGTCATCGCCGCGCCGAACATACCGGGTATGATGAGCGGAAGCGGCGTGTTCGTCCAGTTGTATACCGTAGCGTACAGGATATAGGACGGGATCATCGTGATGACGCCCGGCAACAGCACGGTGGAGAGCAGCGTGAAGAACATCGCCGTCTTCCCCGGGAAGCGCAGCCGCGCGAACCCGAACGCCGCCATGGCGCTCGTGAACACGCCGACGAACAGCGGCGCCACGATGTACAGGATGCTGTTCACGAACCCGCCGATAACGTTGTACTTCGAAAACAGATCGATATAATTATCAAAGGTGCTCTGATGCCACAGCCAGTTATAGTCTTTATGGTAAATGCCGATCACGTTCTCGCCGTCCACCCGGTTATACTGGTAAGCAAACGAGGTGGAAAGCGCGAACAAGAACGGGATCAGCCAGGCAAGCGCCAACAGGCTGAGAATAAGATAGAGAACGACCTTCGGCACGATGCGCTTGGCTCGCTGTTTGCGAAGAAACGCGCGGTCCTTTTCGGGCGCGCCGCCCGCCGGCGCCGTCAATACAATTTGCTCCTTCATGTCATGCCACCTCAATCGTACTTGACCCAATACTTCGACAGGATGAACTGGACCGCCGAAACAATGATCAGGATCAGCCCGAGCAGCAGCCCCATCGCCGAAGCGTAGCCGTAGCGGTACCCCCACTCCCCCGTGATGTAGCGGTAGATCCACCACACGGGCACGACGGAGTAATCGCTGATGACGTCGCCCGTCATGACCTGGAACTGCGTGAACGCCTGGAAAGTGCCGACGATGCCCGTGATGAGCACATAGAACAGCACCGACGAGATCCCCGGGAGCGTGATGTAGCGGAACTTGCTCACGGGCCCTGCGCCGTCCAGCGACGCCGCGTCGTACAGATCGCGCGGCACATTCTGCAGCGATGAATAGAAGAGCAGCATGCTCACGCCTAACCCCGACCAGATGCCCATGACCATCATCGAGATCATGAAATTGTCTCTGTTCAGAAATCCGAATTCATCGCCGAGCTGTATGCCCAGCCCTTCCAGAAAATCCCAAAGGATGCCGTACTCCGACGCATACATCCATTGCCAGATAAAGGTGATGGCGACCGAGCCGCAGATGGTCGGGATGTAAAAGATCATCCTGTACACCAACGACCCGCGCCTGATATTCACCAGCATGGACGAGATGATCAGCGAAAAGAAGGCGCCGAGCGGCACGCCGATCGTATAGATGAGCGCGTTCACGAGCGATTCGAGGAACCAGTCCGTAGGGCTCGTAAAAATTTCGATGAAGTTATCGAACCAGATCCATTCCGGCGCATGGAACAGATCGTACGATGTAAACGAATAGAAGATCGACAGCACGAGCGGAAAGGCGGTAAACAGCAGGAACCCGACCGTGAGCGGCGTGATGAACACCCACCCCCAGATGTATTCGTTGCGTTTGCGCCTGTTCATTTTCGTACGTTTCGGCGCCGCGGCGGCAGGAGCGAACTCCTGCTCCGCCGCGCGCACCTCGCCCTGCGGGCGGTCTGTTGCATACATGATTTTCTTCAACCCCTTTTACCGGAACGATCAGAGCTGCAAATTCACATATTCCTCTACCGCTTCCAAAAACCTGTCTACATTCCAGCGGTTTTCCGCGGTCACATCCAGAAGATAAGCGGAGTAAGCGTCATACCCCATTTCCTTCCACTGGTCGGAGGGAAGATACGTCCACGTCCCCGCGGGCTGTTCAGAGGCAGACCGCAGAAAAATTTCATAATTGCTCGGCTGCCCCCCTTCATATTTGGAGAGATATTCGTCGCTGAAAGCAACGGATTCATAGATGGGGAACTGGAAGCCCGTGCTCGCCAAAATTTCCTGCCCTTCGGGCGAACCGATATATTCGACCAGCTTCCATGCAGCATCAAATTTCGCATCGTCGATGCCGCTGTAGATCGCATACGAAACAGAACCGGACCAGCTGTTCGCCGTAGGATTTTCTTCATAGGCAGGGACGTACGCAATATCCCAGTCAAAGGAATTGCCCTGGATACTTGCCATCTCCCAGCTGCCCGCGATGACCGTTGCGACCATCTCCTGCGAGAAAAGCGTCGTCGCGTCCATTGTGCTGCTTACCGTAGAACGCGGCATAAATCCGTTCCCGTCATTATAAGTGTAATAGGCATCCTGAATGAACTGATACGCCTGCCGCAGCGCCGTAAGATCGGCGGACTCGGTCGGGAACGCATTGCGCGCATCGTTCAGGAAATCGCCGCCGCCCGACCAAACCAGACCTTCCATCATCAGCCCCGCCGTACCGTACACATCGATCTCTCCGTCGCCGTCCGTGTCTTTCGTAAGCGCCGACCACATTTCCACGGCTTCTTCGATGGTCATGATCCTGTCCGAAGGAGGAGGCGTCACACCCAGCGAATCAAACAAGTCCTTGTTGTAATACATGACATGCGCGGAGATGTCGCGCGGCATGGTCAACTGCGCGCCCTGCCCGGTGATACCCGTTGCACTGTCATACTGATAGCGCGTGACGACGGACTCAAACATGTCGCTCGTATCCACGATATCGCTCGCCAGGATGTACGGCGTGAGGTCGGTCATATACGAGCTGCGGCACCAGCTTGCAAAAACCCCGTCCGGCACGAGGAACACGTCGTGCACCTGCCCCGTCGCAAACCTGGCGGAGTAAGTCGTTTCATAGTCGCTGATGATCTCCAGGTCGACGTTGATATTCGGATAACGGTCGTTGAATGAATCGAGCAGCACGTTCAAAACCGCGCGTTCGATCGATTCGCCGTCCGAATCCCAATGCGACATCGTGATGGTGACGGGCTCCCCGGTATATTCGTACACATACCCAAGTTCGTCATACTTATTCTGGATACGTTCGATCTCGTCCTCGGAAACGTCAATGTTGTCGTCGCCGGTGTCAAAGTTTCCCGCACAGCCCGCGGCAAACACGCCGAAGGTCAGAACAAACCCCATAGCAGCCGCCAGAAGCATAGCCAATTTTTTGCGTGTTTTCATCAAAAAGCCTCCTTATAAAATGTTTTTTCTGTTAAAGGGATTTATCTGTTTGCGAAAGCAAACAGATAAAGGGTACCCTTTATGCAAAGCCGTTGTTAAATTATATTATTGCACCCTGCCGCCGCACTCATTCTTCCGCAAAACGCAGCATTGTGAAGCTGTACGGAGGAAGTTTTACGGTATGCATCCGTTCCGCTTTTCCGCCGCAGGGAATGTCGTGCGGCACTACTTTTTCAGGCTGTGCAAAACCGTTTCGCTCATGCAGACCGCCGCTCATCTCCGTTCTTCCGATCATTCGGACAGGCGTGACCTGGAAATCCACATCCAGTTCCGAGGCCTCTCCCGACTTATTGATGACGAACAGCGTATATTCTCCGCCTTCGTATGCACAGGCGCCGTATACTTTTTCGCTGTCGCCCCAGTCTGTATCCATCCTTTCGCCATGCTGGACAAGCTGCAGCGCTTCGCCCTTTGCATATCTGATCGCCATACCGTACGGATAATAGATCGTCTGTTTGAACATGCCGCCGCCGTTCTCCGTCATGATGGGCGCAATGACGTTCACCAACTGCGCGAGACACCCCATCTTCACACGGTCCGCATTGTTGATGAGCGTGCACATCAGCCCCGCAAACGTGATCGCGTCCGCAAGATCATAGGTGTTTTCCACGCGGCGCGGCCCGATCGTCCACTTTTCCTCTTCAATGGTATTGTATACGGGTTCGTCGCCGTATACGGGTTTGGTATGCCATACATTCCATTCGTCCAGTGAAAGTTTGATCTGCTTTTTGCTGCGCCGGTATGCCTGCACATAGTCCGCCGTGGCGACTACTTTTTTAATAAAGCGGTCGAAGTCGGTATGCGCGCTCATAAAGTCCTCTTCCCTCTTTGACGGCGTATAGGTGTAATAGCGGTGCAGGGAGAGGTAATCGATGTTATCGTACGTATGCTGTAAAACGATCCTGTCCCATTCGGGATACGTTTTTTGCTCGGCAGAGGAGGAGCCGCATACGACGAGGCGGATGTCCTTATCCACCCACTTCATCATCTTCGCCGTTTCCGTCGCCTTCCTGCCGTACTCCTCAGCCGTCTGCATGCAGATCTGCCAGTCGCCGTCCATCTCATTGCCGATACACCAGGTCTTGATGCCGAATGGCTTCTCCCTACCGTTTTCGCGGCGCATGTCGGACAGCTGCGTCCCCTTGGGGAAATTGCAGTATTCCACAAGCTCCGCCGCTGCCTGCGGCGTCCCCGTGCCCATGTTCACGCTCATCATGACGTCCGCGCCGACATCCTCCGCCCAGGCGCAGAACTCATGCAGCCCGACTTTGTTCGGCTCGAGCTGCCCCCATGCAAGATCAAGTTTCACCGGTCTGTTTTTACCGATCCCGTTACGCCAGTCGTACCCGGAAAGGAAATTTCCGCCGGGATAACGGATCTTTGGCACTTTCAGCTGTCTGACTGCCTCTTTCACGTCCTCGCGGAATCCGTTCGCGTCCGAGCGCGGATTGCCCGGATCATAGATCCCGCCGTAAACCGAGCGCCCCATATGCTCGATAAAGCTGCCCCACAGGTCACGCTCAATAGCGCCGATCCTGTATTCCTTGTTCACGATGATCTTGTTTTTCATGTCCGTCCGTATTGCTTCCCTTTTTTAGATTTCAGAAAAAGATTTAATATTCAATATAAATCTTAATCGGTCAAGCGAATTATAACACACAGCGTGTATCTTGTCAATACCTTTTTTTAAATTTTCACAAAAAATTATTGTTTTGCTCGCAGTTTGTGAAGCGTTGACAAAAATGAGTAAAATCGTTATACTGTATATAGATATAGAACGATAAACGGCGGCGATCCTTACCGCCGCCCCGCGCAGTACGGAGTCAAACAATGATTTATGTCACCAATCCGAAAGAGAGTTTAAAGCTGTTTGAAGCGCTGTCTTCCCCGGTACGTCTGCAAGTCATCGATCTGCTGCACGACGGCAAGGAAATGAACATCAACGAACTTGCCAAACAGCTGAACCTGACGAACAGCGCCATGACCATGCACATCCAGAAACTTTCGGAGTGCGGCGTCATCCGCGTACGGCTCTCCTCTTCGGGAAGAGGCACGCAGAAGTTGTGTTCCCTCACGGAGGACAGACTGTTGATCGAACTAGCCGACAAGAGCAGCGACGACGCCTTCTACGAAACGGAACTGGAAGTCGGACAGTATACCGAATACGCCGTAAACCCTACCTGCGGACTGGCGACCACCTACAAGCTCATCGGCGACCTCGACAATCCGCAGGCGTTCGCCTACCCGGAACGTTTCAGCGCGCACGCGCTCTGGTTCACGGACGGATACGTCACCTATCGCTTCCCCAACGAACTGCTCACCTACCAGAAGCCGAAGGACCTTCAGTTCAGTTTCGAGATCTCAGGCGAGGCACCGGGCGTTCTGGAATATTATCCATCCGATATCCGACTGATCGTAAACGGAGTGGAGTTGGGCGTTTACGAATGTGCAGGCGAATATTTCGAACGGAAGGGGCGCTACACCCCCGATTGGTGGTTCAAAAATTTCGGGCAATACGGACGCATCAAGATCCTTTCCGTCACGGACGAAGGCACCTATCTTGACGGACTTCCGCTGAGCGATGTCACGCTTCGCGACATGGGACTGAACCAGCATAAAGATATTTCGCTGAGCTTTGACTGCCGCCGCAGGCAAGGCGGTGCGATCGGCGGGATCAACCTCTTCGGAACGGGTTTCGGAGATTACAACCAGGGCATCCGCTGCCGCCTTTACTATACTACCGAACGTGATAAATCGTAAACAGAACGGGAGCGGGGCTGTCCGATATCGGACAGCCCCGCTCCCGTTCTTCCTCTCTTTTTTATTATTCGGCTCGCTCCCCGCCGCGCTTTGCGCGGCGGTAGGCGGCGGGCGTGCAGCCCTCGCGGGCACGGAAGCTGCGGATAAAGGACCCCGCCTCCGCATATCCTACCCGCGCCGCGACCTCCTCTACCGGCAGATCGGTCGACGCCAGCAGCCGCTTCGCGTGCTCCATGCGCTTGCCCAGCGCGTATTGCAGCGGCGACATCCCCCCGTATTCGCGGAACAAATGCGTCAGATAATAGCGGCTCACGTACAGCGCCGCGCACAGTTCGTCCAGCCTGCCCATGGTCAGGTAATGCGCGTCGATGTACTCCTTAGCGCGCAGGTACGTTTCGTTTGGCGAAAGGTACTTCTCCTCCCCACCCGAAAAGAGGCGCAGGTACAGGCTGAGGATGGTGTTGGCGAGCCCCTTGCACGCTTCGTCGCCGTAGCGCTTCCCCTCGCGCGCCTCGCGCACAAGGGTGCGGAAGAGGTAAGCAAAATCTTCCGCATAGTCCGCCGCGGCGAGCACGGGCGACGCGCCCGCGTCCAGCGGCCTGTCCTCGGCGGCGCGGCTGAATTTCAGGTTGTTCACCGCAAGGAAGAGAAAGGCAAATCCCTCCTCGGTGCGCTCGGCGTGCACCGTGCCCGCATTGTACAGCACGAGGTCGCCCGCGCGGACGGGGTATGCCTTACCGTCGGCGACGACCTCGCCGCTGCCTTCGGCAACGTACAGCAATTCGCAGAAGGGATGCGAATGCGCCTCCTCGCTCCAATGGCTCGTAAAGCGGAGTTCGCCCGCATAGAGCAGCTTCGGGCGGAGCGTGTTTGCGCTTTCGCGGCGGATGATGAGATGTTTACGCACGTCGGAATCGGCGCGGCAGAGATGTTTCATGCCCGCATTATACCGCATTTTGCGCAAAAAATCCACTGTGCGCGCGGAATGTTCCGATTTTGCTGTGAAAAAAAAGCAAGTTCGCCCATTGAAAACGGCGCCGCGCCGCGGTAAGATAAAGATGCGCGGAAAGCGCGCAACAGGAGGAAACAGATATGAAACCGAAGATCGGGATCCGCCCCGTCATCGACGGACGGTGGTTCGGCGTGCGCGAAAGCCTGGAAGAACAGACCATGAACATGGCGAAAAGCGCAAAAAAACTTATTGAAAGCAACGTCTTTTACACGGACGGCTCTCCGGCGGAAGTCGTCATCGCGGATACGACCATCGGCGGCGGCGCGGAAGCGGCGCGCTGTGCCGATAAATTTGCGGGCGAAAACGTGTGCGCCACGCTGACCGTTACGCCCTGCTGGTGCTACGGCAGCGAAACGATGGACATCGACCCGCTCACCGTAAAAGCGGTGTGGGGATTCAACGGCACCGAGCGCCCCGGCGCGGTGTACCTCGCCGCCGCCATGGCGCTGCACGCACAGCGCGGGCTGCCCGCCTTCGCCATCTACGGGCGGGACGTGCAGGACGCGGACATGAGCGGCATCACCCCCGACGTGGAGGAAAAGATCCTGCGCTTCGCGCGCTGCGCGCTCGCCGTCGGGCAGATGCGCAACAAGGCGTACGTGAACATCGGCTCCGTCGCCATGGGCATCGGCGGCAGCTACTGCGACGTGAACGCGATGCAGCGCTACTTCGGCATCCGCGCGGAATGGGTGGATATGTCGGAGATCGTCCGCCGCATTGAACTCGGCATCTACGATAAAAAGGAATACGAAAAAGAGCTGAAATGGATCAAAGCGCGCTGCAAGGAAGGGAAAGACTGGAACGGCGAAGCGTTCGGCATGAAGGACTTTACCCCGCAGGAGCGCGAAAAACAGTGGGAGTTCGTCGCGAAAATGACGCTGATCGTGCGCGACATCCTGCTCGGCAACCCCGAACTCGACAAGATCGGCTGGCACGAAGAGGCGCTCGGACGCAACGCCATCCTCGGCGGGTTCCAGGGGCAGCGCATGTGGACGGACTACTTCCCGAACGGCGACTTCACAGAGGCGATGCTCAACACCACCTTCGGTTGGGAGGGCAAAAAAGAGCCTTTCCCCCTCGCGACGGAGAACGACGGCTGCAACGGGCTGGCGATGCTGTTCTGCAAACTGCTGACGGGGCGCGCGTCCGTCTTTGCGGACGTACGCACCTATTGGAGCCCCTCCTCCGTGGAACGCATCACGGGCTGGAAGCCGCAGGGCGCGGCGGCGGACGGGTTCATCCACCTGCTGAATAGCGGCGCGGCGGCGCTGGACGGCACGGGCGCCTGCAAAGACGAGAACGGCGCGCCCGTCATGAAACGCTGGTGGGAGGTGACCGACAAGGACATCGACGCCATGCTCGGCGCGACGAAGTGGTGCAGCGCGAACCGCGGCTACTTCCGCGGCGGCGGGTACTCCTCCTCCTTCGATACGGAGGGCGGCATGCCCGTTACGCTCGTGCGCATCAACAACGTGGACGGCATCGGGTATGTGATGCAGATCGCGGAGGGGCAGACCGTTTCGCTGCCCGACGAAGTGAACAAGACCCTGCTCTACCGCACCGACCGCACCTGGCCTTCGACCTGGTTCGTGCCGCGCCTGACGGGCAAAGACGCGTTCAAGGACGTGTACAGCGTGATGGCGAACTGGGGCGCGAACCACGGCGCCTTCACCTCCGGGCATATCGGCAAAGAGCTCATCACCCTTGCGAGCATGCTGCGCATCCCCGTATCGCTGCACAACGTGCCCGAAGAGGAGATCTACCGCCCGCACGCATGGAGCAGTTTCGGTACCAAAGAACCCGAAAGCGCCGACTACCGTGCCTGCGCACACTATAAGCCTTTGTACAGGTAAGTTTACATATTCAAAAACGAAGCCCCTCCGCGGATGTTCCGCGGAGGGGCTTTTGCATGACCGGTTATCGGTTTTATATCCCCTTCTTTTTTTCGGCGAGGATGTGCATGGCGCATTCGATGCGCTTTTTCATCATCGCGCAGGTGATGCCGTACGGCACGTCTATATCGCCGTTGTAATGGTAGTTGTTCGCGCTGCAGCCGCCGCTGCAAATGAACTTCGCAAAGCAGGTGTCGCAGGTCTTGCGGGTGAACAGGCAGGAGGTCTTGAACTTCCCGCGCAGCGTTTTGTCGATCTCCCCGCCGAACACGCTCCCCATGCGGAACGCCGTGTCCCCCGCAAACTGATGGCAGGGATAGATGTCGCCGTTCGGCAGCACCGAAAGATATTCGTTGCCCGCGCCGCACGCGCTCACGCGCTTGGAAAGGCAGGGACCGCCCTCGAGGTCGATGTCGAAATGGAAAAAGCCGAACCCCTTCCCCTCGCGCAGGCGTTTGAGGTATTCGTCGCACAGCACATCGTATTCCTCGCAGATCCGCGGCAGCATCGCCTCGGTGATGGCAAGCTCGGGGATATCCGTAACGACGGGCTCCATCGAGATGCTATCGAACCCGCAGTCTGCCAGAAAAAGTACATCCTTGGAAAAGTCGAGGTTCTTCGCCGTGTACGTTCCGCGCACATAGTACTTTTTATCGCCGCGCTGTTTCACAAACTCCTGTATGTTTTTGAAGCACAGATCGAAGCTGCCCTTGCCGTTCACCGTTTTGCGCACCGCGTCGTGCACTTCGGGGCGGCCGTCCAGGCTGAGCACGACGTTTTCGAACTCCTCGTTCAAAAAGTCGGCGATCTCCCCCTTCAGCAGCACGCCGTTCGTGGTGAGGGTGAACAGGAATTTTTTGCCGCGCTTTGCCGCCTCTGCCTTGCCGTAGAGCACCGTCTTTTTCACGACGTCGAAGTTCATCAGCGGTTCGCCGCCGAAAAAGTCCGTTTCCAGCACGCGGCGGCTGCCCGAATGTTCGATGAGGAAGTCGATCGCGCGCTTTGCCGTTTCAAAGGACATGAACTGCCGCGCGGCATGGTACGCGCCTTCGTCTGCAAAGCAATACTTGCAGCGCAGGTTGCAGTCGTGGCAGATATGCAGGCAGAGCGCCTTTACCTCGTCCGACTTTGCGGGGCAGACGGAGGGCTCGGCGGCGAACAGAGGCCCCTGCCCGCGCAGCTCGGCGAGATCCTGCTCGTACTCCGCGCGCTCGACGGCGGAAAGGGCGGGCATATCCCCCGCGTGCAGATGCGACGATACGCCCTCCTGCCCCGCCAGAAGGCGCGCGGCCGCCTCGTCGCAGGCGTGCAGCGACGCGCTGCCTGAATCGAAGATATAATATTGCCCGTGGTTTTCAAAGACGTGGACCATATACAAAAGCCTCTTTTGCGGAAAACCGCCGCGCACAAAAACGCGTGGCGGCAGAATTCCGCGCGGGCAGAGACCTGCCCGCGCGGAACACAGAAAGGAAGGAGCAGATCCTCTGCTCCTTTATGCGATTCAGCGATTCTTTTCGGGATCGTTTTCCCTGCCCGTCCTCTCGCAGGACTGGTTCCCGACGGTGCAGCTGGTTTTGCATGCGGACTGGCAGGTGCTCCTGCATTCGCCGCAACCGGTAATTTTGCGCTCTGCAGGGCGCGCGATCGTCTTGATCTTGTTCATGGTAGGATCTCCTTTGTCGGCTTTTTCTCCATTATAATATACGGGA
>ERZ1643246.2184-NODE-2184-length-19281-cov-39.855352_pt1 | contig 19281 bp, 10 predicted proteins | sample MGYA00579265_ERZ1643246 | MGnify/ENA primary metagenome ERZ1643246 (study PRJEB29033, sample SAMEA4952261) | chicken gut metagenome | biome: Broiler Chicken; feature: Gastrointestinal Tract; material: Caecum | place: Ireland | collected 2018 | study: Broiler...
AAAAATTGGTTAAATACTCCCGACAAAATATGGTCGCGATCTCCCGACGCCAACACTGATACAGCTGGCAGCCTTGTCGCCTTTCTCATCTATATTTTCCTAAATCCAGTTTAATGCCTATTTCGTCTTTCTAATCTGCTTAACAATTTACTCAGTAAGAGATTTCCTGTTTCCTCAAATTCAATAGTACAGCCAAGAGAATATGTCCAGTACTTCTTTTGAGCGAAACACATTTTTCTTCTGTTTTTTGATAGTGATACTATATATTTCGACATGGTGCTTGCCATTTTTGCCTTCAAGTATGCCGTTTGTGCCAAAGACATTGACCCGAACGACTTTCACCGATAAATTATAATCATATTGCATAAAAATTCAAAACAATATTGCGAGGAATCGGACAATTGGAACACGAACTGGCAAAAAGGATGGCAGAATCTGTTGCACGGCAAGGACACATACCTCGAGATAAGATTTCGATTTATCAATATGGTTTCGAACTCTTTATTTCTGCCATATGTAGCATATTACTTGTTTTGGTAATTGGCGTTGCCTTTGGGCATCCTGAATACACTCTCATATATTTGATTGGATTTATTCCCATTCGGGTTTGTGCCGGGGGATATCATGGAAGAACTCACTTGGAGTGTTATTTGGTATTTGCTACAGCATTTACAATGTGTATTATTCTTTCATCAGCCCTAGCTTCTGTCCAGATCTTTCCCGTTATCACGTGCTCCTTTTTGCTGTTACTGATGACTTGCTTGGCACCAGTTGAAGCAAAAAACAAGCCGCTCACCCCAGAACGACGCAAGCGAAATCATAAAAGTGCTGTCATTCTATCAGCGGCTGATCTGTTGATAGCGGTTATTTTGTTCTGTATGGAGTTTGAATTTGGTGCACTTGCTTCAATGTATTATATGAGCAAGTGGACTGTTATTCTTTTTACAATTTGGCCTGTCGTATGTGAGTCCCTTCAGAAACTCACATACGTTGAGCGATAATTAACCACAAGAACGGAGGATTCCCATGAAAAAGATTCTGAACTCGTTTGCTTGGAAGATCGGTAGCTTGGCGTGCCTGCTGGCGATGTTGACGGCTCTTATTTCCGTCAACAACACCTGCTGCTTTGCGGCATATCAGCCGGATGTGCCGGAAGGGCTCTAAGGTTTCGCATATGACAAAGGGGGGCGGGAATCATTTCCTGCCCCCTTCGTCAAAAACTGAAGAAACGGAGGAATCAAAATGAAAAAGTCCCTGGGGCAGCGGATCATCGCAGGCGTATTGAGCCTTGCTATGGCGCTGACAATGTTTCCCACGACGGTGCTTGCGGCATCATCTGTATCAAGAAATTATGCGCGCATTGGGTCTCTGAAAAATGACACGTTGATCGCGTCTGCCGCGAACGGACGGGTGACCTATGTCGGTAACTATGCCTACGGCGAAAATATGTACTAAATGTTTGCGCTACCGCAAAATGCCTCCCGCGTTTCACTCCGTATAGACGGCCCCGTGAGCGGTACGCTTATCGGGTATAATTACAGGGGCCATGTAACGCAAAGCGGAACTACTGCAAACCCCATATACAAGAGTTCCGGTATTTCTACTACCGGCGCAATACAAGCCATGAACGCAGTGGCGCCGGGTCAATATATGCCTTTGTCGTCAATACCGGGCATTGGCGTGAATGGCACAAAGACAAGCTCCAGCGGAAACAGTGGTTCAACATCCACGGCTTCCAATATGTCGGCAGGCGCATCTACGGTGCAATTTATGAGCTTGGGGATTGCGCCGGTTGCCGTACCAGTGGCAAACGAAACAGAATCTGAGCAGCTTTTAGAAGGTCAAGATGGTCAGCAGGGTCTGGAGACCGAGGTGCAGACTGCTCCGGCCTCGGACGAAGTTGACGATGCGCCTGAAGGTTCCGAAGGGACTTCGGCTTCTGCACCTGCCGAGTCGGAAGCGCCGGATGCAGCAGCTGAGGTTCCGAACGGTGGAAATGCGCCTTCTGAAACGGCCGCTCCTGAGACCGACGCGGATGTCACACCGGCCCCTACCGTCGAACCGACACCTGTGCCCACCGTAGAGCCGACGGCGGAGCCTACTGCAGAGCCAACGCCGGAGCCTATCGCCGCACCAACGCCGGCACCTATCGCTACGCTGAAGCCGGAACCAACAGTCACGCCGAACAGCGATGAAAACAGCGAACCCAATCAGGCGACGGCAGAAACCGCAGAAACCGAGGTAGAAGTGTCCCAAGGCGACAAGCTGACCCCGGAGGAAATCATTGAAAAAGTTATTGCCGAGTTCAATTTGACAGAAGAACAGACTGCTGATATGGATATTCAGCAGTATATTGCCTTGGCTCTTGAGCTGGGGATCGAGTTGGATGACGATTTCTATTCGTATTTTGACACGGTAATGCCTTCGCCGATGGCCGTTGATGACAAGCCCAGCGTCGGCAGTGAAGGCTCTGCAACGGTATTGTACAACTATGTCGCATGGAACGGCATGATCATGTCCGGCGGCAAAAGAATGTATCCGACATCGGGCGAATACACGATCACGATCACATCGCCGGATAGAACATATCGCCTCCAGTTTGTTGTGCCGGATAACGGACAGGACGACCTGATTGGCGACTTCAACGAGAGCGGGACAGGAGAAAGCCTTACCGAAGAAGAACTGTTCCAGCTTTACGAAATGGGGATCACCAACCCCATTGGCGATAAAACGGGCAACTACACGGTAGATAAAGTCACCGGCGGCGACCCGGTTGATATGATCACTGGCGCACTCGAATGGAATTACACCGATCTCTCCATTGAGGGCGATAAACAGATGGTGTTTAACCGCTCGTACAATTCGCGCCAGCGGAATCAAGACACTGCCGCGCTGGGAAATGGATGGAGTCATAACTATAACTACGTCATGGAAATCTATGGCGAGGATGTGATCCTGCATTTGCCGAACGGCGGAAGTATGCAGTTTGCCAAAGATGGATCGGCAGATGAAGCCGGTGACTGGCGTACAGACAACAGCAATTTGTATACGCTGACCGAGATCGAAAACGGTTTCCTGCTCGCGGACGGGCAAGGGATGACTGTAACGTTCGTGCGCCAGGGGGATAATGCTGCCTATGGCACGCTCGTAACAGAAGCGGACGGAAGTACGACGACGCTTACCTATGACGGGGATAAACTTGCCAGCGTTGCAACGGACACGGGTACTTTTACCTTCGGGTATGAGGGAGACCACATTTCGTCTGTAACAGATAGTGCCGGACGCACTGTGACCTACAGTTACAATGGGGATGATCTTGCAACTTCTGTCAATCCTGATGGAGATTCGCTTCAGTTTGCTTATAACGATGAGCATATGCTCACGTCTGTCACTGACTTCAACGGTTCAGTGATGGTGCAGAACACCTATGACGAGGAAGGCCGCGTTACCTCGCAGACTATGCCTGAACGCGCGGATGCAACCTTCACATATGATACGGACACGAAAACTAACGTCATGACTACGGCCGACGGGAAGACGCTGACCGTCGTTTATGATGACAATTTCCTCTTGCAGTCACAAACAGATAATGCGGGCACCATTAGTTACACCTATGATGATAAATCCCGCAAAACCAGCGAGACCGATCGCAACGGGAACACCACAAGCTACACCTATGTCGGCGATACCGGCAATATTGCCAGCATTACATATCCCAACGGGACCACAGAAACCTATACCTATAATGACAATTACCAGGTCACCGGCATCACCCAAAAGGATGGCACAGGCCTGACCTACGAGTACAACGACCAGGGCAAGGTGACCAAATCCACCGACGCCCGCGGCGGTGTGACGACCTATGCCTATGACGGCAAGGGCTTCATCACCTCCAGCACGGATGCCCTGGGCAACACCACGACCTATACCACCGACGACAAGGGTAACATTACCTCCGCCACTGATCCTCTTGGCAACAAAACCACCTATGAGTACGACGCAGCCGGCCGCCTGACCAAGCAGACCAGCGCGCTGGGCCATGTGCATACCTATGCTTACTCGGATGCGGGCAAGCTCGTCACCGAAACCGACCCGATGGGAAATACCCGCACGCATACCTACAACGGCAACGGTTTCGAGACTTCCGCCACCGACTGGATGGGCAATACTGCCACCTACGAGTACAACGCGATGAACGACCAGACCGCCGTTGTCGACCCGATGGGCGGCCGTACCAGCTATACTTACGATACGCAGGGCAACCTGCTGACCGAGACCGACCCGGATGGCCATACCACCACCCATACCTATGACCAGATGGGCCGGCTGACTTCCACGACCGATGCCAACGGCAATACCACCAGTTTCGCGTATGACGCAAATGGCAACCTGACTGTCACCACAGATCCGCTGGGCAACACCGAGACCACCAGCTACGATTCGATGAACCAGGCTATCTCTGTGGTGGACAAGCGCGGCAATACCACCGCTACCAGCTATGACGCGATGGGCCGCGTTACTTCGGTCACGGACGGCAACGGCAATACCACCAGTTACACCTACGATGCCAATGGCAACGTGCTGACCATCACGGACGGCAACGGCAATACTTCCACCTGTGAGTATGACGCCGAGAATAAGCTGACCAAGATCACCACGGCCGAAGGCAATACCACCATCTTCACCTATGACGCCCTTGGCCAGCTGACCGGCACAACCAATGCGCTGGGCAATACGGCCACCGGCACTTACGATGCCGACGGCAACCTGATCGGCGAGACGACCGCCCTTGGCCAGACCACCAGCTATACCTATGACAACCTGGGCCGTGTCACCACCAAGATCAACCCCGATGGCACCAAGATCGAGTATACCTACGATGCCAACGGCAACATCCTGACCATGAAGGATGCGTTGGGCGGTACGATCTCCTACACCTATGACAAAAACAACCGTCTGACCTCCACCACCGATCCAAACGGCGGTGTTTTCACCACAGCTTATACGGCGGGCGGTCAGGTCAGCAGCACCACCGACGCTGAGAACCGCACCACCAGCTACATCTACGACGGTAACAATAACGTCACCGGCGTGACCGATGGACGCGGCAATACCACTACCTATACCTATGATGCACTCAATCGCCTGACCAGTGTCACGGATGCCGAAGGCAACATCGCCAGCTATGTCTATGATGCCAATGGCAACCTGACCAGCGTGATCCGGCCGGATGAGGGGGTGGTCAGCTATGTCTATGACGCCGCCAACCAGGCCACCAGCATGACGGACGGCAACGGCAATGCCACGACCTACGTCTACGACAAAGCCGGCAACCTGATCAGCGAGACCGCCCCCAACGGCGGCACGACCACCTATACCTACGACAAGGAGAACAAGCTCATCAAGGAAACCAGCCCGCTGGGCAATGAAACAGAGTATGTCTATGACGCCATTGGGCAGCTGGTCGCCACCATCAACGCCAATGATGAGCAGGTGTCCAATACCTACGATGCGGACGGCCGCCTGACCTCCACCACCACGGCGCTGGGACTGGTCACCAGCTACGAGTACGATGCCCGGGGCCGCCTGATCAAGACCACCAACCCTGACGGAACCACGACCAGCAGCACCTACGACGCCAACGGGAACAAGCTGTCGGATACGGATGCCCGCGGCAATACGACCACCTACACCTACGATGCCAACGGCAACCTTCTCTCCACCACCGACCCGGAAGGGTATGTAACCTATAATGCCTATAATAAGGTAGATGAGCGCACGACCTACACCGACCCCAAGTGCGGCATTGTGTCCTTCACCTACGACGAAAACGGCAATATTACATCCATCACCGACGCCCGCGGTAACACCACGAGCTATGCTTACGACAAGAACAACCGCTTCACCACCAGCACCGACCGCACCGGCGCGGTGACGGCCTACACCTATGACGGTTTGGGCAACATCACCAGCGTTACCAAGCCCACCGGCGGTGTGTTCACGGCGACCTATGACAAGGCGGACCAGGCAACGTCCTACACCGACGCCCTCGGCTTCACCGAGCAGCGCACCTACGATGCCAACGGGAACCTGACCTCCATCACTGACCGCCGCGGCAATACCACCACCTACGAGTATGATGCGGATAACCGGCTGACCAAAGTGACCGATGCTTTGGGCGGCACCACTACCTACACCTACGACAACATTGGTCAGATCATTGCGGTGGAGGATGCCCTGGGCGGCGTCAGCACAAGCGAATACGACGCCGATGACCGCAACACCCAAAACTCCAACGAGCTGGCTGAGGAAGGCAGCGACACCCACCGCGTCAGCTATGAATATGACGCGATGGGCCGCGTGACCAAGCTCACCAACGAGGACGGCACGTTTGAAACCTATACCTATGATGAAAACGGCAACCTGCTTACCTCCACCGACGAGAACGGCCACACCACCACCTACACCTACGACAAGAACAACAACGTCCTGACTGCCACCGACCCGATGGGCGGCGTCACTACCTATACCTACAGCGAGACCGGCATGGTTCGCTCCGAGACCGACGCCCTGGGCAATGTGACCAAGTATACCTACGACAAAAATGACAACGTCGTTGGCATCATCGACCCCGAAGGCTATATCTGGGCCTACGGTTACGACAAGGAAAACCGTGTCTCCTCGGCAGAGGACGGCAACGACAACAAAGTCTTCTACACCTACGACGGCAACGGAAACCTGATCCAGATCGATAACCCGGACGGCGGCGTTGAGACCTACACCTACGATCTGAATGATCAGATGACCAGCTACACCGACGGCGAGGGCTATACCACCCTGTATGCCTATGATGAAAACGGCAACCTGGTCTCCATCACCGACCCGCGCGGCAACACCAAGACTGCCGAGTACGATGCCCTCAACCGGCAGACGACTGTCACCAACGAGGAAGGCGGCACCGTCCAGTACACCTACGATGCACTGGGCCGCGTGACCCAGGCTGTCAACGAGGACGGCGCGGTCACCAAGTACACCTATGACGCCAAGGATCGCGTGACGGCCATCGAGGACGCATACGGCAATTTCCGCCGCTATGAGTATGACCCGATGGACCGCGTGACTGCCGAGACCGACGAGAACGGCGTGCGCCGCACCTATGAGTACGATGCCAAGGGCAACCTGGTCAAGTACACCGACGGCCTGGGCAACAGCGAGACCTACACCTACGACGCCAACGACAACATGGTCACGCTGACCAACCGCAACGGCAACACCTACACCTATACCTACGATGCGGTGAACCGCGTTACCAGCGAGACCGACCCCAAAGGCAATACCAAGACCTTCACCTACAACAAGCGCGGCGAGATTGTTGCGGTCACCGACCGCAACGGCAACACCACGACCTATACGCTGGACGGCAACGGCAACATCGTGGCCAGCACCGACGCGGCGGGTACCGTTTCTGAATTCACCTACGACAGCATGGACAACCTGGTCAGTGTCAAGCTGCACCGGGTGGATGATGTGCATGGCGTGGACGAATACCAGGAGACCCTCTATACCTACGACCATCGCGGCCTGGTCACCACCGAAGTCAACGCCAAGGGCGATGGCAAGGTGTTCGTCTACGATGGCAACGGCAACCTGATTTCCAAGACCGACGAGGACGGCTATGTGACCGAGTACGATTACAGCCCCGTCAACCTGGTCAGCGAGATCCGCTACGGCGATGGCAAGGTCGCCAACTACCTGTACGACGGCACCGGCGACCTGATCAAGATGGACGACTGGAACGGTACCACCTCCATCTCGATGGACCTGCTGGACCGCATCACCTCTGTCACCGACCACAAGGGCCGCACCGTGGAGTACGGCTGGGATGCCGTGGGCAACAAGACCAGCCAGGGCTACCCGGACGGCAGCCAGGTGGACTACTGGTATGACGCCGAGAACCAGATCGTCCAGGTGCAGGACTTTGACGGCGGCGTCACCCTGTACGAGTACGACGCCAACGGCAACAAGATCTACAAAGAATACCCCAACAACGAGACTGCCTGGTACAGCTACGATGTCTGCGACCAGATCATCGAGCTGGATGAGTATGATTTGGGCGGCAAGAAGCTGTACAAGACGACCTACAGCTGGGACGCCGAGGGCAACCGCCTGAGCGAGATGCAGTACAACCACGGCCAGAGCCCCAACGCGGCGGCCGGGCCGGATGCATTGGCAGAAGACCCCGCTACCGATGACGCCACCGTGGCCCCCGATGCCCAGGAGCAGGAAAGCACCTCGCTGTGGGATAATATCCTTGACTTCTTCGGCCTGAGCGCGACCGATCCCGCTGCCCCCAGCGTGGACCTGTCCAGCCCCGATCTGGAAGCAACCAGCGCCGAGACCCCCATCGTCAACGCCGTGTCGCTGCCTGACCCGACAGCCAACACCGCGGCCGGCGTCTTCTTGGATGCTGCCGCCGAGACAGCTGCCGACACCAACGCAGCCCTGATCCAGCTGGCGAACGAGGCGGCCGAACCCGATGTGGCAGAACCGGAAGCGCCCACCGCTACCGAAACCCCGGCGGAAGAAGGCTCCACCAAGCCGGAGACCGGCAAGGAGGATGCCACCATCGAGGGCAACGGCGACGGCAACGGTCAGGTGCCTCCGGGCCAGCACGAGGACGAGGACGGCAATATCGTCAACAACGGCGGCAATATGGCCCCCGGCCTGAACCGCGGCGACAAGATCGATAAGCCGGACAACCCCAATAAGCCCGACAAGCCCGAAAACCCCGGCACCGAGGATAAGGACGATAAGAAGGCCAACAAAGCCAACAAGGGTACGCATATCTACACCTACGATGAGCTGAACCGCATGGTGTCCAGCAACATCGCCAAAGAAGTGACCAATTATACCTACGATACTTTGGGTAATTTGGTGCTTGAAACTGTCAAGAACAAGAGTGCAGACTATGAGTACAACGAGCTGAACCAGCTCGTGAAAAAGACCACGTCCACCAACGATACCTACACCTACAGCTACGACAAGCGCGGCAACCGCATTGCCGAGACCGGCAAGAAGGCGTCGCAGTCCTTCGTGTATGACGCCACCAACCGCATGGTGGAGGGCACCAACTGGAAGGGCGACAAGTCTGCGTACACTTACAACGGCCTTGGCCTGCGGGTGAACAACCTGGTCACGACCCATGCGGGCCAGACCTACGACCGCGACTATGTGATCGACTACACCAGCCCGGAGAATGACGACCTGTATGTCTACGCGATGGGCAACGGCCAGCTGGAGTATGAGCAGCGCCATGTGTACGCCGGTTCGGAGCGGATCGAGCAGATCACCGAGAAGGGCAACGGCGGCTGGGAACGTACCCTCTACGTCCACGAGGACGTGATGGGCAACACCCGGTATTACACCAAGTCCACCGGCCAGAACTTTGCCGAGCTGCAGTACGACGCCTGGGGTCAGCCGGTCAGCCCGAACAAGCTGGTGAACAACGACCACGGCAACTATGTCTTTGCCACCTTCACGGGCCATATCTACGATACGACCCTTGACATCTACTTTGCCGAGGCGAGGTTCTACGACGCCACCAACCGCACCTGGCTGGCGATGGACCCGATCAAGGATGGACTGAACTGGTACCAGTACGCTTCCAGCAACCCCACCACCTATTGGGACCCGACAGGGTTGGCAGTCAGTTATTACTCCGAACTCACTTGCTCCGCAAATGTTACGGGCGCTGACTTTAACCCCATCATTAGAACAGGTGTTGGGTTGAGTGCCGGTGTAATGATTGGAATGGCGGATGCCATCCCATCAATTAGCCAATGGCTTCCTTCGTTTGGACAGTTAATAGGTAGTGCAAAAGATGTTCTCGTTGGACTAGCAGGCGTTGGAGCAGGTGCCGGTAGTGCAGTATTGGCTGGCGCTGTGTCAATACCTGTTGCTGGCTGGGTAGCATTAGGAGTAGGCGCCATTGCTATTGTGGGTGTAGTTATATACGCTAACATTGCTGATGACGAGACTAGTAACACACCAGTATCTCCAAGGGAAAAAGTCGATGACGATTTGGGACAAATTTTGGAAGGTGCTGAACCTGGACGCACAACAAAAGGGCGTACAAAACAATGGGAAAAGAGTGGAGGATTTGAGCAGGCGGAAGAAGATTATCGGAACATGAATCCGCAGGATTCGAGAGAGATTGAAACGCGCTATGGAACGGGATATACTGGAGTATTGGAAGATGGCAGTAAAATAAATGTGCGTCCGGGTAGTTCGTATGGAGAACCTACCTTAGAGATACAGCGTCCCAATGGCTCCAGAACGAAAATTCGATATGGAGAGTGATTTGTTTGGAAATATGGGAAAAATGGGGCAATCATGAATTGGTAGCAGATGACTACGAATTAGAGAGTCTGGTCCAAGATAAGGAGGGACTTAAACTTATTTTCCTCGGTAGGAAAACGAAAGTGACAATTGTTTATAACGAACAAATATTGTCTTTCCGTAGTTGTGACGAGAGCGACAGATGGAGAACGGTTGATAACGTATTAGCGGATCATGGCAAGAACTTCTTTCGAAATTGGCTGGCCTATAGGGTAGCCGCATCAAGTTACGCGCGCTGGTTTGCCGATGAAACATTTGATAGTACAACTGTCGGCGAGATTCTTCATCTGGCTTTTGTAACTGCAAATGACATCATTGATGTCTTATCTTTACGAGAGCCCTCCATAACGGTTTCCTTTATTGCGTAGTGCATCCTATCAGGGAAGACACGTATAACAAAAAACAGGATGCGTTGCAGATGCTGATTCTGCAACACATCCTGTTTTTCTTACATGATTATAGATAAATAGCTGTCTCGGCACCGGATGCGGCCGCCCCGGAAACGCCCGCAGCCACCAAAACCCCGACGGAAGATGAATCCAACAAGCTGGAGACCGGCAAAGAGGATGCCGCCATCGAGGGAAACGTCCAGGTGTCTTTGACTGAAAGTACAGTTCAGCCATATATGTCAAATGAATGTGGAAATCTTCTATAAATCGTGATATAATATTAACTAAAGGATAATCTCTAATTATCTATTACTAGCGCAGAGCGGTCATCATCAATTCAGTGTGGATTGAACCTTGCTGAAGAATCAGATTTTGTAGGAGAGAGCTATGAAAATAGGAATTACATATGATATCAAAGAGCAATATGGGTTTACATCTTTGGATTTGAACTTTACAGACTTTTTGAATGTTGCAGACGTCTCTTTTGCAAAAGAGGAGCTTGAAAAGTGCGGGCACGAAGTATTTTTGCTGGGGAATGCCCAACAAATGATTTACAATTTGAATCAAAATATATCTGTTGATTTGGTATTCAATCTGGCTTGGGGGTATCGCGGACGAAACAGAGAAGGTCTTATTCCTGCCATTTTGGAGGGCTATGGGATTGCACATACCGGAACAGATTCTTATGGCTGCTCACTTTGCTTGGATAAAATACAAACCAAACTCATTGCAAACTTTTTAAAAATCCCTACCCCAAACTTCTTCTGCGTCACAAAAGATACGTGGAACCAATTTAAAGACGCTTCGCCCTTGCCGTTTCCCATCGTTATGAAGCCAAGCAGTGAAGGAACTGGGATGGGCGTAACATTGATTTCATCCGATGCAGAGTACCGCCACACGTTGGATCGGCTGCGCCTGCTGTACCCTGATGAGCCAATTTTGTGTGAAACGTATATTAAAGGAGACGAGGTAACAGTTCCAATGCTCGAAAATGAGCAAGGGCTATACGCGGTAGGAGTCTTGTCTATCCTTGATGCGAAAGGAAAGCCTATCGAATTATACGATGCTAACATTAAGACCTCACATACATACCAAAAGCGGCTCTCAACTTTACCTAGAGAAGTAAACGAGGCGGTAGAATCATACAGCTGCAGGCTGTATGCTTTTTTACAGGGGCAAGGTTATGGAAGAGCCGATTTTCGAATTGCAGAAGATGGAACACCATATTTTTTGGAAATGGCACCGCTTCCACTTTTGGCGCCCTATAGTTCTTTTAATCTATGTACATCGCTGAAGGGTATGTCAAATGAAGAGGTTTTTCAACAAATCATCCAAGCAGCCTGCCGAAGATATAAAATAGTCAGCGGGTAATCACTCAATAAAGCGGAGTGTATGAAATATACACCGATTTTGATAATATGTTTCATATAGCCTGCTGTGTGAAATCCGGCTGAATTTTAGCTCCTCCTCGATGGGTGGCAGATTTAGCGACGTACATATATCTAGGCCGATACGTGCGACAAGATAAGACTGATCATTTTTCAATGTTGTGCCCCAGCAGGAACGTAGCGTTTTAAGGCTCTGCTCGGACTGGCCTTGTTCCAAATCACAAAATGCTTGTGCCAGTAAAATCGTGCGCACATAGAAGCCAACATCCTTATTCCGCTTGCGTGCAGGAAGCTCATTGCATTTGCGAATGTATTCTTCACATTCTTGAGGTGAACTCAGCTTTTGATAGCAGGCAGCTATGTTGGCGTAGATGGTCATCTTTTTGAAATCATTGATCGGCATTCTTTCTGCTTCATGAAACAAACGCAAGGCCTGACGATAATCTTGCTTAATGACTGCATACCACACTCCCATGCAATTTATTCCGTATACTTCATCAACGCTTCCAATCTTTGCAAATATATTTTTAGAGGCTTCCAGGTTTTCCTGTGCCTCAGCCGAATTTCCAAGATATAAATGGTCGGTGCCAAGATTATGAACTGCTTTCCCGTATTCCTTTTGATAATTATGAGCTTTAAAATATTTAACAGCCTCGTTCAGCATGGGGATGGAAAGCTCCTCTGTATAGCAAAGATCAGCTTTTCTTAATTGAACATAGTATTCATATTCAAACCCGTGCTCTTTGCACTCGTTAATCGCAAGGAGATACATCTCTGAAAACCTTTGATCGGCCTTTTCCCGATATATTGTGGCCAGCAAGGAGATGACCCGGTAATACAGTGAATCTGCTCTGGAATTTTGTGACAGCGACATTTTTAATGATTCTGCCAGTTTCAAAGCTAAGTCCACTTGACTGGTGTAATAGGTACAGTAGGCCAAATGATACTGCAGCTCTTGGGCGTCGAAGCAAGGAGTGTTTTTGTATGCCTTGACTGCATCACGGAAAGCGCAGCAGGCATCCTCATATCTCCCTAGGCTTTCTAAACAAATTCCTTTAAGCACTATAAGGTGCATTGAAACGATGTGGGGAAGCCCCTCTTTATTCGGAAGCCCAGCAATCTTTTCTAACAGCAGCAGAGCCTGCTGATAATTGTTTCTTTTCATGTATGAAAAGACAGCGGCGGCATAATAAGCGGCCGCCTCCTGGTACTTATGAGCAACTGATGCATAAAAGGCCGCTCTTACTGTAATGGTCTCAGAAATCGGGCTGCTGCCGCAAGCCGACTGTTCCCACAGTTTTCGGTAATAATTATATAGGATACTTCCCCACTCCACCTTTTGTTCCTCTGAAATGAGCGATTCAGCAAAATGCAGGGTTTCGCTGTTGGTGAAGGTGTAGGCAGGGGGAGTTATCTCTTTTTGAACCAATAAACTAGAACATTCCTCTATCTGCTCTAGCAATTCGCTTGCCGCGATAATTTCAAACGAATTCTCCAACTGTGAAACATAAAACTCCATTCCGAACATACTGGACTTTAAAAATGTTGCTTTCATAAGTTCGTCCAAGCGGTCAAATCGTGAGAGAAAGTCCTCTTTTAGAATGTTCGCAAGTATGCCCGTCTGTAAAGGCTTGCATGAGTATTTCCCGTTCTTGAGGGCAATATAGTTTCGGCATTTGAGATAATTTACAATGATATTCAGCATAGCTGGATTCTTATTTGCGGAATTGACAATATAGTCAAGGTCTTTCTCCGATATTTTTAGGTTTGGATTTTCCGACAAAAAAACAGACTTCAGTTCGTCGGCATCCACTTCATCAAAGTGCAGATGCTCCTGATTGGGGATGCTATAGATAGTTTGTATTTTTGAAGCATACGAAGGGTTATCCAAGTCAATTTCCACAAAAATGGAGCAGCTGTTTCCGCTTCTCATGATCGACGAAACTAATTTTTGAATAAATCTTGCAAATTCCTGGGAATAGTCCACAAAATCATAGAGCAAAATGGCGCATGAAGATGTACGGCATATGGTCAAAATCTGTTCCGATACCACTTCTTCATAGGTGAAGTCAGAATAAGGAGTCGCTGCTGTGAACCGCTGTTTGATACTGCTGAAATATTGATGAAGAGCGTTGATAATGGGCGCCAAATAATTCTCGTTGCTAGAAATTGCCTCAACTTGAATCACGTCCCTATGCTTGCTTGCAAACTCCCGTAATACGGTAGATTTGCCGGTTCCCTTCTTCCCCTCCAAACAAATCAGATGATTTCCGGGAGCATCATAAATATCATTGACGGCGCTAAGTTTTTCTAACATATATTTATACATGAGAATACTCCTTGACGAAATCGGACACCTTTTGCAGGACAGCTTTACAAAGCTTTTCGACCGTATATGGATGCGGCAGGCCTGGAAATTCCGGGGTTAAGTTGTAGTTAATAAACTGTAGCTGGCCATCTTCAAGATAAGCTTCTGCGTCCCAAATCCACTCCTGTTGAGGCATAAATACTTCTCCTTGTGCTATCTTCAAAAGGCCGTGAAGCGGTTCTTCTAATGCAAGGCGCAAAAAGTAGTCATTGTCTTCTGCACTTAAGTGTACAACAACATCATATTCCGACAGCCGGTCCGTTTGATAGGGACAGGTAGACTGTTTGGTCAATAAGTCCTCTACAGCAGCAAGTACTTTATTAAAGACAGTCTCTAAAGAGAGCGGTTCTGCGGTCATATGGGATTCAGAACCCGCAATTTTTTCATACATGATACGGGCAATATCGTCAGCGGATTGCTTTCTGATATCAAATCCGACAATACCAGGATTGAGGCCAGGCATATCCATACGGTCAATAAACACCGGAATAATACAATCTGTAAAAACATCATCTCTTTGGAGCTCTATCCGCTTATCAAGCAGCCAATCACGTTCGTAGGTTGTCCACTTCTTGCTCACATAGGAATTCGACACAAACATGAGGCAGTATTCACAACAATTCCTATAGATTTCCGGTAACGTATAGGTTAGATTTTTTCCGACAAGCTGGGTTGCTTCCTTTTGATCAAAAAACACTGTTAGCCCTACCGATTCCAGCGCCTTTACAACAGATTTTACAATGTCCTGATCTTCATTGGCGTAAGAAACCCCAACATGATATTTTTTTGTAACAGTCATAACCATCTAGCCCCTTCCGACTATAATAATATTTAGGAGTTGATCAAATGGACAAACAAAAATCCATAACACGATCTAAACAACTACATCGAATTGGCCAGGACTTAATCCACCAGTTGGAACAGGTGCCTTGCGGGTTGCAGCATTCGCAAATCGAAATGCAGCACCATCGAAAAAAAGCGATTCTGTCTTATCTGAACGCATCCGAGGAGGACTGGAATAACTGGCAGTGGCAAATCACTCATCGTATCCAAACGATAGAGGCTCTTACTGCACTTCTTTCGCTGACATCAGAACAGGTTAATGAAATAAAAACTGTGTCAGAACACTTTCGTTTTGCCATTTCGCCCTACTACTTTTCTTTGATTGATTGGCGATCGCCCGAAAATGACCCCATCGCAAAAATGTCCCTTCCTGATATAAGGGAATTGGAGAAAAAGGGCGTAAGCGACCCCTCTGCGGAGGAATATACCAATCCCGCAGGCAGGATTGTACGCAGGTATCCTAACCGCGTTATTATCAATATCACAAACTGCTGTGCGTCCTTTTGCAGACATTGCCAGCGGAAACGAATCATCGGCTCACAAGATCATATGATTTCTGCTGCAGAATTGGACGCATCTATCGACTATATACAGAACCACTCTGAAATCCATGACGTCCTTGTCACCGGAGGCGACGCATTAACTTTATCAGACGCCCAGCTACAACAGTTGCTCTGTAGAATCAGAGCAATACCCCGTGTAAAGATCATCCGCCTTGGCAGTAGAATGCCCGTAAACCTGCCAAAAAGAATTACGGAGGATTTAGTTCAAATCCTGAAGCAGTATGCACCTATATATATCAATACGCAGTTTAATCATCCCCTAGAGGTGACCCCCGAAGCACTCAATGCCTGTAAGCTGTTGGCAGACAGCGGCATTGTCCTTGGAAATCAAATGGTGCTATTAAGAGGAATCAACAACGATAAATATATTGTACAATGCCTTAATGAACTGCTTTTAGACATGAGGGTGAGACCGTATTACATATTTCATGCAAAAGATGTAACTGGAACTATGCACTTTCAAACGTCAATCACCGAGGGAATAGACATATACGCTCACTTATGGGGAAATACTTCTGGCCTTGCCGTACCAAGATACATAGTCAGTGCTCCGCAGGGAATGGGTAAAATAGAAATTACTCAGGATACACGTTACAAGAAGGTTAATGGCCGCTTCCATCTAACTACGTGGGAGGGAATACCTGTTTCTGTTTTGGATTTTCCAATTGAGGAGTGTGAAGATGATGACCGCTCTGCGCTAGTAATAGATAATTAGAGATTATCCTTTAGTTGATGAGAAAGCAGATATCTATTATCATCAAAACTTCGACCCATGCTCTGAGTGAGACGAATCAGAGCATGGGTCGAAGTTTTTGGATTATATTTAGTATGTTACTTTAAGATCTTGCCTAGGATGCATAGTTGAAAGTAGCCTCTTTTGCCTTTCAAAACTGGCGTGTACATAACGCTCTGTTGTTTTTATGGAACTGTGTCCAAGGATTTCTTTCACTTCATATACATCTCCACAGGTATCCCACAGATATGTCGCAAAGGAATGTCGAAACATATGAGGAGTGTAATGGCCGGACTGCTGTGCTAAATTTGTATAGCGATTAACAATTCTCCGTACAGATTGTTCAGAAAGGCGTTTACCATCTCGATTGAGGAAAAAGAACACCTCATTCTCACTATAAGGGCTTCGAACTTTGGAATATGCTTTGAGTGCATCAATGACAGGTGAAGATGCCAAATATATCTGCCGCTCTTTGTTTCCTTTTCCTCGAATTAGTACAACTTGACTGGTTAGATTCAAATTATCACAGGTTATTGTACAGAGTTCGGACACACGGATACCACTGGCAAACAATAGCTCTAATACTGCAATGTTCCGAATTATATTTTGCCGTGTCAAGCAAGATTTTGCGCGCTTCAAATCGTCATAAGCTGCAGAGAAAATCGCTTCAAGTGTTGGACGATCAATCACCCTTGGTAAAAGGACTTCCTGGCGAATATGTATCTGTATTTTCTCAAATGGACTGTGTTCAAGGATTTCTTCATAAACCAAATAGCGATAAAATGCCTTTAATGCAGCAACTTTTCTTTTCACCGTAGCAGTTTTATATCGTGCCATCAGATATTCAATGTAGTGCTCCATTTCTCCACGTGTGATTGCAGTAGGGCTGGGATGTTGGTCGACAAACTGCTTCAAATCAATACGATATGCTTTGAGTGTTTTGCTGTCTAAATTCTTTTGTAATTCACAATAAGTAAAGTACGCCGTCAATGTTTGACTTTCAGCCATAGCAAAATGCCTCCTTTGAACTGATATCTAGGTAAACATATGCTACAACAAAATTAGCGTTCAGCAAATGGTATCGTGCCGCGCCAAGTGCTGAACGCTAATTTTTAGTCAATATCACACAAAAACTATTAGGCACAAAGTTCGCCGGCCAGATGAAAGTTCCTGTGTTCAATAAGCTGAAATCCGATAAGCTCCTGAATTTGCCGATGAATGTCGAAAGGAGCCGTCGACAGCACAACAAGCCGAGCTGATCCGTCCGCAATGCACACTTTGCTGAGCCGTCCGCCACCGTGGAGGATATTTAATATCGCGCGAAAATAGCGAGCCGGACAAAGTGCAGATGCCACGGTTTGCGGCTGGCTAGGATATTGACGAATGCACCACATTATCTTGAATCTCGGACAGTGGCGATAAACATCTTGGATGGGCACTCGGTACCGACCATACGCGCGTGTAGTTCCCCCAACGTGCCGAAAGATCAAAATCGCTTATGCAATATCTCAAAAGCTATGCGCAAGCAGTGCACCGAGTCCGCTTTTTGCATGTAGAGCTGATGGCATACCGCGCTGGAGCATTACTCTTCTTTTTATGTCTTGCATAGCGAGATGGTAGAAATGATTGAAGGGGGTGTACTTATCTGCTCCCAATGATAATATGTTCACACCATTTGCGCGCAAGAGCAAATAACGTACATTATCCTTTTCATCAGCCAGTGACTTATCATAGTAATACACTCTACCATCGGCATACTTCTCCCTTTGCTTTCGCCGCAATAACCACCAAAGATCGAATTCGCTTTCGTCAAACCCAAAGCCCAAAATGTAAATATCTCCCACAAGAAAAAGTTCCGGCCACGAAATCAGTGTGAGGGTATCACGATGTGAACGACCTATTCTTGGTGACAATTCATTACAGCAGTTTATAATCCGTGACAATATGCGTCCGTACCGATCATGCCCCAAAATAATTCCTTGGGGTACGCTGCATTCCCCATGAATGTGCCAAATACAGGTCCCATTCGTGCCGACATTCTCGCAAAAGTATCCAGTGTGTAAGCGATACTCGACTTCTCGCTTATCCGTTAAATAGCATCGAAATTTTGAACGCACATTTGCCCTTTGGAAATTATAGCTGGGGAAGAATGCTTTCTCCAGGCAGTATGAATAGTTTGTTGTTAATATGTGATCCATATGTAGTGAAGGCACCATGTCAAGCAACGGATTACTTTCACTAACAAGTTTCCCCATCGCATTCGATAGACGTTTTTCCTCGTTTTCAATTTCGTTTTTAGTCAAAGGACTTGTTACGTTTTGTGGTGTGGAGAGCAACTCGTACCGCAACGGAAAGGGAAGTTTATCTACGTCGGTAATATTGCGATTTTCAGGTAAAGTCAAATCTTCGACCAGTTGGCTCCAGCTACGCTGTCCACTTTCATATTCCAAGCCGTTTCCAAGAAGTAATATCTGTGGCCGTCCAGGGCCACGCAAAGGATATTCAAATGCTTTATTTCTAGGCATATCTGGATTTCACCCTCAATTCTCATCATTAACGAGCATCAAAAGAAAGGAAACGGCAGATAACTACTTATTAT
>ERZ1643246.2186-NODE-2186-length-19255-cov-8.058750_pt1 | contig 19255 bp, 18 predicted proteins | sample MGYA00579265_ERZ1643246 | MGnify/ENA primary metagenome ERZ1643246 (study PRJEB29033, sample SAMEA4952261) | chicken gut metagenome | biome: Broiler Chicken; feature: Gastrointestinal Tract; material: Caecum | place: Ireland | collected 2018 | study: Broiler...
ATTTCATAGGAATGCAATTTCCTATGAAATAAGAGAAATGGCAGACGCCATTAGATGGTTCCACATGAAAGAGCGCTGCGTTATCCGATAATTCTTCCGCCGCCGGCCACGGCGTCTCCCCGGTAGAGAACTACGGCCTGGCCTTTTGTGATGGCCCTCTGCGGTTCAAGGAAATCGACTTCCACCCTGTTGTCTTCGAGAACCCGGACAGTGGCTTCTTTCTCCGTCTGATGATAACGGATTCTTGCCTTGATGATCTCATCCGGTCCCACCTGCTCAATCCAGTTAAAATGATCTGCCGTCAGATGGCTGTGGAACAGATCCTCGTTGCTCCCGAGGACCACTTCATTCTTCTCCGGCCGGATCTCCACCACATACAGAGACTGAGGCGCGGAAATGCCAAGTCCCCGGCGCTGGCCGATGGTGTAACAGTAATAACCTTTATGGATGCCCAGCACATTTCCTTCCTGATCTACAAAATTACCCGGCGTACTTTTCTGTCCGGTAGTCTCCTCAATAAATCTCCGGTAATCTCCGTCCGGAATAAAACAGATATCCTGACTGTCCTTTTTGCCGGCATTGAAAAATCCCTGTTTCTCTGCCATCCGGCGAATCTCCTCTTTCGTATATTCACCCAGAGGAAAGCAGGTGCGTGCCAGCTGCTCCTGGGTCAGGGAGTACAGTACATAACTCTGGTCTTTGGCCGCATCTTTGCCTTTCAGCAGATGGTATCCTTGTTCATCTTTTGTAATCCGGGCATAGTGACCGGTGACCACCACATCACACTGGAGCTCTCTGGCTTTCTGATGAAGCTGTGTAAACTTCAGATGCCGGTTGCATTCAATGCACGGATTCGGTGTCATGCCACAGCGATAGCTGTCAATGAACGGATCAATGACTTTCTCTTTAAAATCCGCCTTAAAATTAAACACATAATAAGGGATGCCCAGCTTAACCGCCACGCTGCGGGCATCCTCTATATCACTTAAAGAACAGCAGGTCTTCTCCTGATCCATTCCGATATCTTCATTATCGTAGAGCTTCATCGTCACGCCGATGCAGTCGTACCCGGCCTCTTTCATCAAAAAGGCCGCCACGGAAGAATCCACACCGCCGCTCATGGCAATCAAAGCTTTCTTTTTCATTATCGACTCTCCTTCTTCTCATCCTGGCACACCGCCGGAGACATATTTCGTTTCAGATAATCTTCCCCGCATTCTTCAGCAACATGATGGATGGAGATCGGCTCAATGCCCAAAGCCGTGAGCAGTTCACATCCCGTTGCCTTTCCCACATCCATGGCCTTCTGCACAGCGGCAATATCCCCGGTCACGCCGGCCACAAATTCATTCATCATCAAAAGATTATGGCTGGGCGTTCCGTACCACACGATATCCACCGGCGCCGCCTTCACAGCCCTGTCCACCGCGGCAATTCCCACTCCTGCCGGAGCGGCTCCCACCACGCCGAAAGCTCTGCCCACCGGCGTGCCGAAAATCTCATGAAGAACTTCTCCCGCCCGGGGCGTCACATGGGACTCCATATGTCCAACTTCGTTAATATAAATGCACTGGGACCAGTAATCAATATTACGCAGCGACTCCTCCACCACTTTCCTGGCATCAGAAATGGTCTCCGCGCCGAGAATAAAAAGGCAGCCCTGTCCGCACTGCCTTCCGGCGTCAATGGCCATCTCAAATCGAAGCAGTTTCGCATTGCACTCTTTCACCGCATCATCAATGGCAATGGCCTGAGCTACCGTGCCGGTGCGGGAAGAAAGAATTCCCAAAGCACGATATTCCCCGGGAATATCCAAAATCACCCGTATCAATTCATTGACGCTGCCAATCACCAGCCCGATAGTATGAGCGGCCGCTGTTCCTACAAACTGCTCCGCCTCCGGAATCCATTCATTAGTCATCTGCATATTTTTTCCCCCGCTGTCTGTCCTGAATTTGTCGTTTTCCTATTCATGCATATAATTATATTTGCAACATTTTCATTATACCCTACGAAAACAGATGCGTCAATTCATATTCTCTATGTAGGAATTATGAACACCTGCGCATGCCTCCCATTTATTTTCTTTTTCTGATCATTGCTGCAGCTGCCAGCACCGCCGCGTAAAAGACGCCGGCGACCGGCCAGACAATCCAGGTTCTGTGCCACCATCCGGACAGAAAGCTGACAGCCAGATAGACTGCGGTGATGGTACACCAGTACACCGTTGAAAGATGATCGTTGCGTTTACTCTCCATTTTATTCCGGCGGGCGTAATCCCCTTCCTCCAGCAATTTCTGATAGCTTCCGTAAATCATTCCACTCCAGACAAACTGGAAAACGCCAATGGCCACCAGGGTCAAAAGTACTGCCACCGCAAACACATATACCACATCCGAAGCATCAAAGGTAACGCCGATGAAAATCGGGATAACACTCAAAATGCAGAGCACTACGCCGGAAGCCACCACTCCTCTGTAACGAGGTTCAAAACTTTCTTTTTTGCTCTCCACCAGTTGCCGAACACCTTTTTCCAGAGAAAGTAATTCCTTTTCCAGATATTCATAGCGGTCCAGTTTCATGCCCTGCAGTATGAAAATCGCCACAGCTCCTGCAATGATAAGAAGAAGAAAGATCGTTCCAATACCTCCTGCCATATCTTCATTCATAAAAATCATCTTCTGCTCTGCCAGTCCACTCAGAATTATCAGGATAACCGGAGAGAAGATGCATGCAGCGACCCCGAAAGCAATCTTTTTCGCCGTCATTTCCACGGTCTCCATATACTTCCCGGCTTCCTCCATGGCCACTTCTTTCACTTTCTCTGTCTCAGAAAACATTTCCTGCTCTGGCTTTTGTATTTCAGGAAACTCTTCAGAAAGTTTCTCCAACGCTCTGTTTTCCGTCACATCATTTCTGCTGTTTCTTTCATTTTGTAACGGCATCACGGATTCCGCAAAAGTTTCCTCTTCCGTCTCTTTCAAAAGATAATCCGTACTCACGTTAAAAATCTCACTGAGCTTCAAAATTTTATCCAGATCCGGAACCGATGCTCCGCTTTCCCATTTGGACACAGACTGACGTGAAATCGCCAACTGTGAAGCCAGCTCTTCCTGAGACCATCCTTTTTTCTTTCTCAGACTCATTATTTTTTCTGCCAAACTCATAATAATCCTCCCTGGCTTATTTATAAATCAATACCATACTCTGGTATCTGCGCCCATTGTAGCAGAAAAGCCGGTTGACAACTACCAAGTACCCTTGGAAATGTGTCAACCGGCGGTTGCATCGCGGCAATTTTCCTCACTCTGCGAATTTTGCGCATTGCCGCCTGCCGGCTGTCTGCCGGCCGCTGGCTGTTATCTGAATTTAGAACTCCCGCACTGTAAAAACAGCCACGGATCTTGGCCGCATGATAAAATGACTGTCTATTCTCGTCTCTTCCCCTTCTTTATAACAGTACCGGCCGGTGCCATCACCGTAAGTGTTGACGGACAGATACCAGGATCCTGTGGTCAGAGCCGGAAGAGCGATCTCCACGTCTTCCCAGAACGTATTCAGTACCATGTAGACAATATCGTCTTTTCCTTTCACCTTATCGTAGCCTGCAAAGCTGACCGCGATGGTTTTGGCATCTCCCGGGAGATTGATTTTATTTCCGTTCACGTCGTGGGCGCGCATGAAATCCATACCGCAGACCGCATCCGGAAGATTCCGGCTGATGACCGTATGTTCTTTTCGATAAGCGATCATATATTTAAAGAATTCGAACAGCTCCCTGTTTTTTTCCAGCATGCTCCAGTCCAGCCAGGAGATCTCATTGTCCTGACAATATCCGTTATTGTTGCCGTACTGGGTATTACCGAACTCATCGCCAGCCAGGAACATCGGCGTTCCGCGGCTGCACATCAGTACCGCGCAGGCGTTTCGGATCATCCGGTAGCGAAGCTTCAGCACTTCTTCATTGTCGGTCTCTCCTTCCACTCCGCAGTTCCAGCTTCTGTTATCATCGCTGCCATCGGTGTTATTCCATCCATTGCTCTCATTATGTTTTGTATTGTAGGAATACAGGTCGTACATCGTAAACCCGTCATGACAGGTAAGAAAATTCACGCAGGAATTATATCCGGCATAGTTGCCCTTATAATCTGAGAAAAATCCTCCATACATATCGCCGGAACCGACAATCCTCCACATGGCGTCATTGGCCAGCCAGGCGTCTCCCTTCAAGTAGCTGCGCATGGTATCCCTGTATTTTCCGTTCCACTCTGCCCAGCGCTGATGAGCCGGAAAGCTTCCCACCTGATACATACCGCCGGCGTCCCATGCCTCGGCGATCAGTTTTACATTGCTCAGCACCGGATCAAAGGCCAGACTGCTCAGAAGAGGCGGCATATTCATCGGAGTTCCGTCTTCATTTCTTCCCAGAATACTGGCCAGATCAAAGCGGAAACCGTCAATGCGGTAATTGACCGTCCAGTAACGAAGACATTCCAGGATCATCTGACGCACGATCGGATGATTGCAGTTCAGCGTATTGCCGCAGCCGCTGAAATTATAATAATTTCCATCCGGTGTCAGCATATAGTATACTTTATTGTCAAATCCCTTGAAACAGAAGACCGGTCCCTTCTCATTCCCTTCCGCCGTGTGATTGAACACCACATCCAGGATGACTTCAATGCCGTTTTCATGGAGATCTTTGATGAGTTCCTTCAGTTCCCAGCCCTCATGATTGAGATTATCCGTTGATGCGTAGCTGGTGTTCGGAGCGAAGAAACAGACGGAATTATATCCCCAGTAGTCCAGGAGCTTCTTTCCATCCACTTCCCGGGCATTGGCCAGCTCGTCAAACTCAAAAATCGGCATCAGCTCCACCGCATTGACTCCCAGCTCTTTTAAATAAGGAATCTTCTCCCGCAGTCCGGCAAAAGTTCCCGGATGCTTTACGCCGGAAGACTCATGCTGTGTGAATCCCCGCACATGAAGTTCATAGATGATCAGATCACACAATTCCTGCTTTGACTGCGGCATATCGCCCCAGTCGAAAATATCCTTGACAACCCGGGCGTGGTAAGCACCCACTTTTCCTTTACCCCAGCGTCTCTGACCGGCCACCGCTCTGGCGTACGGATCCAGAAGAATGTTCTTTTTATCAAAAATCATGCCTTTTTCCGGGTCATAAGGTCCGTCCACCCGGTAAGCATACTCAAACTCTTCAATGTCCAGATTAAATACGATCATGGAATATACATCACCAATCTTGTATTCTTCCGGGAACGGCAGTACAGCGAAGGGTTCTTCCTCTCCTTTCCGGAACAATAACAGTTCACAGGCGGTACCCCTGTTGGTGTGTACTGTAAAGTCCACGCCGTTTTGGAGAGGCATGGCGCCGTTGGTATCAAACAATCCCGGGCGTACCGGAAATCCTGCAATCTCGTCGATAGGTTTTACTGCTTCCTGTGATGTCGCAATATACGTATAATTATGTCCTTTCACGTTTTCCTCCTCTTCGTCTCTTATCTCCCTTGCATTTCTCTTTTGTTCACACTCTGTCTTTGTTCCTGTTCCCTGAGCCCCCTGCTTTTCTTCCGGCCGATGCCTGTGCGGAGCTGCCGCTGTTTCCTCACATCTTCTCATAATTCCTGTTTTTCCGCTTCCGAAGGATCATAGAGTTTCACCGATACCTCCGAATCCCTGGTAATCTGTTTTCTTGCTTCGTTGGCGGCGTCTATGGCAAAAGATGCGCTGGAGCAGCCCGGTTCAATGACATAAACGCCGGTGCGCAGCCGGATCTTGGCTCCCGGAAACTTCTCTGACTGTATCTGTTCAAATTCTTTATTCATCTGATCAATGATCTCCAGAAAATCACTCCCCTTTTCATAAGGAAGAAGCATCAGAAATTGATCAGAAACCACCCGGGTAAAATATACGCCTTCTTCGTTTTCCATCTTTTCGATGAAATAATTGCTGAACTCCTTCAACAACTGGTCTCCCACACAGTAGCCAAACTTTTGATTAAAGTACTTAAACCCTATGAAATCGCTGTAGAGCATCAGATGCGAGCTGGCGTAATCGCCCACGATCAAATGTTCCGCCTCTATACGGAACCGTGAGAAAGACATCAGTCCCGTCAGGCTGTCATACTCTGTCCAGTAGTTTTCCCGGTATGTCTCTCTTTTGCCTTCCAGATTTCTCGCCAGGTGCGCAGAGATAATCTTGGTAACTTCTCCGAGCTCTTTCCGGTTCTGTTTGGACCAGTACCGCTTTTCCCGGCAGACCACATAAGAGATAGCGCCGGTATATTTTCCTTCCAGATACATGGCAGCATAGAGCACGGTCTTCGCCTCTCCCTGCATCAGAAGAGCTGCGCCCTCCGGCGAGTACATGCCCATATTATCATATTGAAGTACCGTAGTCTGATATTCATCATAGCTTTGAAACAATGTTAAGAAGTCATCTTTTGTAAAACTTCCCGGTTCATTCAATACTTCCGGAGCAGAATCTGAAACCCACTGATACTGCTTTCCTGCGTTCTTCTCCTTGATATCCGTGCGGATCACTGTAATCCTGTCCAGCTGAAAACGGTAGCCGATCACTTCCATCAAAAGCTTCATAGCCGCCGAGAAACTGCTGGTTTTCTCAAAAATCTCAAAAGCTGTGGAAATGATATCATTGTGAAGATACCGGATATCGATATTCTGTTTCGTGGAATTATCTTTTTCCAGCAGCTCAAACCTCTGAAGATTATCGCAGAATACGTAACGGTTCCTTCCGTTTTCTTTGGCGCGGTATAATGCCCAGTCGGCGTTTTCAAAGAGCTGGTTATAAGTATAGCCCGACATATTTTCTTTCAGGAAACAGATGCCCACGCTGCAGGTAATCGCATAATCCTTTCCCTCAAAATGAAGATCTCTCACTGCTTTGACCAGCTGCATCCCCTTTTTCACCAGCGTCGCATGGCTGATGTCTTTCAGGAAAATCACAAATTCATCGCCGCCGGCGCGCATGATCACATCCTTTTCGTCAAACATCTGGACCAGCAGATGTGCCAGCTCCACCAGCACCTGATCCCCAAAGAGATGCCCGTATATATCATTGGCGTGTTTGAAATAATCCACATCCAGCACCATCATGCCGCAGGTGGCATACGGATCCTTATTCTTCAAATATTCATTGATCAGTTCTTTTCCAAAAAAATGGTTATAGAGCGAGGTCAGGGAATCCTTCATGGCCTGCTGTTCCAGCAGCGCCTCCCGGTCTTTCTCTCTGGTAATATCTTTTGCGAGAATGGGAAGACAGACCGACGGATCCGTTCCCTCCATGGGAAGAACCTGAAACAATAATTTCGTCATCTTTTTTCCCATCAGAATACGGACTATGGCCTCTCCTCGTATTTTCCCCTGATAAAAATCTTTTATTATCCATCGGTCTTCCGGATGAACGGAAGAATTATCCTGTAAATATTTCATGTAGTGTGGAATCTCTCTTTCCACTGTCAGCGTGTCATCATAAAATATAAGCCGGTCTTCTTTCATCATATACTCGCAGAATTTCATTCCGCAGCTTTTCAAAATTGCGCTTAAAACTTCTGCATTTCGTTCATATTTATTCCTTTGCATATATCTCACTTCCGATGCCTGGTGTCAATTTATTGCTGTTAATTTCTCATTATTTACATTTTATTAAAACGTATCTATTCTATCATATATGTTTTCTGTTTTCCATGAAAAATACAAGCATATTTCTACCATTTCCGATGGTATTTTTTGTTTTACCTGCCAAAAAAGGCTGCCGCAAAATGTATGATTCATACAAAACAGAATCTGTTTGCCGCGGAATATCCGTCATCCCGCGGCAGCTTTTGCAGCAGCCTCCTTGTTACTGTCTTCAATTATTCCTCTGGCTTCGTAAAGGTCTCGCTCCTTTTTATACTGTCCGGTTCTGTGTAGCCTTTTTCCATAAACAGACATTTCTTCGGGCAGGCTGACACACAGCTTCCGCACTGTACACAGTCAAACCGGTCAATGATCCATGTTCCGGCCTTCCTGTCCACCGCGATGGCACCGGAAGGGCAGGAACGCATACAAAGGCCGCAGGAAATGCAGTCTTTAATCTCAATGCGCACATGCCCCCGCATCCGTTCCGGATAATCCGCCGGTTCAAAGGGATACTGTGTTGTGGCCGGTTTCCGGAACAGATTCTTTAACATTCTTCCCGCCAGGGTAAACGCTCTTGTTTTCTCCATACGCCTTCTCCTTTCCCGCAAGCAGTCTTTCTACCGCTCCGTACAGCTGATGCACGGATCAATGGTCAGAATCAGCACCGGCACATCCGCCAGCTGACATCCCTTTAATGTCTCCACCAGCGGCGGAATATTGCTGGTAGTCGGAGTCCGCAGACGGAAGCGGTCCAGAAACTTCGTTCCATTTCCCTTGACATAGTAGATAGCCTCCCCGCGGGGCTGTTCAATACGAAGGAAATATTCTCCCGAAGGATTGCCCTTTACCGGCACCCGGATATCTCCCTCCGGTATCTTTCCTATGGCCTCGCGGATCAGTGCAAAGGACTGGAACAGTTCCTTAAGCCGCACCTCGCAGCGCCCGTAACAGTCTCCGTCAGCGGATATGATCGGTTCCACTGACAGGTGTTTGTATGCGCCGTATCCCAGCACTCTGGCGTCATATTCCACGCCGCTGGCCCGGAGCATCGGTCCCACCGCGCCGAGAAGAATGGCGTCATCTTTTTTCAGGATTCCGGTTCCCTTCAGACGGCTCTGCACGGTGTAATCTTTCAGGAAAGTGTCCACCAGAGGTTTGAGATCTCTCTCTATATCCCTGATAGTTTCCAGCAGATGCTTTAGCATGGCGCTGTCCATATCTCTCTGAACGCCGCCCACCTGATTGACCGAATGAATAATTCTTCCTCCCGTCGTCTCATCGAACATATCAAGGATCTTCTCACGCACCCTCCAGCTCTCCATGAACAGGCTCTCAAATCCCAGGGCATCCGCCAGCAGTCCCAGCCACAGAAGATGGCTGTGGATCCGGCTCATCTCCACCCAGATCACCCGCAGATACTGCGCGCGCTCCGGCACCTCAATGCCCATGACATTTTCCACTGCCATGCAGTAACCCAGTCCATGTCCGCAGCTGCAGATGCCGCAGATTCTCTCTGCGATATATACATATTGTTTAAAATCTTTCTTTTTGACCAGCGTCTCCAGTCCCCGGTGGACATATCCGATGCTCGGAACCGCGCCCACCACCGTCTCATCCTCCAGCACCAGATCCAGATGGATCGGTTCCGGCAGTACAGGATGCTGGGGACCAAAAGGTACTATGCTTCTCTTTGCCATCTTTCCCTACTCCTTTTCCTTAAACGGTGTCTCCTCCTCGATCCGGTACAGTTTGTCTTTGTAATCCGGCTTGATATGGGTAATATTTACTCCAAAAAGCTCCTTTGCCTCATTTTCCTGCAGAAATGCACAGGGATAAATCTGGGTGATGCTGGCCACCTCTTCATCTCCATAGGCTGTAAAACGATATGTCCGCATCTCATAATCTTTACAGAACGAGTAGCTCATCTCACAGCCTCCTTCCACCGATGTGGCACAGATCTGCACCAGCCGCCATTTCTCCGTTCGCATCTTCACGATGGCCGGGAAGAACTGCCCTGCGGTAATCTCTCTGATGTCATTTTTTTCTTCCATCCCTGTCACCTCTCTTTCTCTTCCGGTGTTTTCATGGCCGCCTGCTTTTCATCCAGTATTTTCAGGGCCTTTACCACACCATCTATGATCGCTTCCGGGCGGGCGGCGCATCCCGGCACATACACATCCACCGGGATGACCGTGTCAATTCCGCCCCGGATATTATAACATTCTTTAAATACACCGCCGGTACAGGCGCAGATTCCCACCGCCACCACGACCTTAGGCTCCGGCATCTGGCTGTAAATCTGCTTTACCACACTCTCCGTCTGGCTGTTAACACCGCCGGTGATCAGCAGGATATCCGCCTGAAAGGGATCTCCCGTATTGATGATGCCGAACCGCTCAATATCATACCTGGGCGTCAGGCAGTCCAGCACCTCTATGTCACATCCGTTGCAGCTGCTGGCATCATAATGAAGCAGCCACGGTGATTTTGATACTTTACCCATGTTCTCTCCCTCCTGCTTACTTATCCAGCATCAGAATCAATATATTTACGCCTCCTGCCACCAGGGTGACCACCCAGCAGCTGTAAAGCAGTGTTTTCCATTTGACGCGGGCGCTGACATTATCCCACAGGGTCTCCAGAAAGAAGATCACCCCGCAGAGCACGACCGCCACGATCCAGCTCCACCAGGTACTGTTCACAAAGAACAGGCAGAAAATCCCAAGCAGCAGCACCATCTCATAATATTCCGCAATATTCATAATGGCCAGCGTGGTTCCGGACATCTCTGTGGTCAGTCCCTTTACCATTTCCTGATGGGCATGATGACTGGTGGACAAATCAAAGGGCGATTTACGAAACTTGATGGCAGTCGTAAACATAAAACCTGCCAGCAGTCCCGGCATCCACAGTACCGCACTCACATCCTCGTGAATGATGTCCGACACCAGAAAAGAATCTGTGGTCAGATAAAATCCCACCGCCACCAGAAGGGTCAGCGGCTCATAGGCCATCATCTGCAGCATTTCTCTGCTGGAACCCATGTTGGAATACGGAGAGGAATCGCTGGAAGCCGCCATGATCAGAAACATGTCCGCAGTACTTAAAATAAAGAGCACCATCAAAAGATCTGCTCCCGCAAAGAGCATACTTCCGGCAATCATGAGGATCACCAGATAACTCATATTCAGAAAAAGCTGTACGTCGTTCACACCGATCCTTTCCTTGGAAAAAAGTTTTCCCAGATCATAAAACGGCTGTAAAAGTTTCGGTCCTTTTCTCCGCTGCATTCTCGCACTGATGATACGATCAACGCCATCCAGAAGTGCGCCGAGAAAAGGCGCAAAGATCAGATACGCCAGAACAAAAATCACTTTTACCATGACACACCTCCAACGACAAGACAAAATCCGATGACCAGCACTGCCGCCGCAATGATGATCGACGGGATCCTCAGATGTCTCCGTCCAAACTCAAAACGCAGATACCAGTTGCTCAGATATAAATGTTCCTTTCCCCCATAGCTGTTGGTAAAAAACCGGTTGTCCCCCTCGTTGATACCGTTCATATAAATCGGCACCAGTTCTGTGTGCGACCGGCGGCTGATAAAGAACATGGCTGCCGGAACCACAAAGATGGAAACCAGCATGATCGCCATGGTGGTCAGTACGCTCATGGACAGCACGTCTGTGGCGTTGCCGAAAAGCTGCCGTACGATCGGATTGACCAGCCATCTGGCCACCAGAGGCAGCAGCAGACACAGGAGCAGCATGACACCGGCGTGAAACAGCATGGACAGGTATTCGTCTTTTCTTGTCACATCTTTGACCGTATCCCGCGGAATGTGCCGGCAGAGCAGCTTGGACAGCCACTTGGTCCAGTAAAACATGGTGGTGGCACTGCCGTAGGCGATACACAGCACCAGGATCACGTTGCCGGAATCCACGAAGGCCTTTAAAGCCACCCACTTGGAGATCAGCATGCCAAACGGCGCCAGATACATGCCCGCAATACCGATACCCATGATATAGGCAAGCCGCGGCACCCGTATAATGAGGCCGTGCATATCCTCAATATCCCGGGAACCCAGCGTATTCTCCGTGGCCCCCACGGACTGAAACAGCATGGATTTGCTCACTGCGTGGAACACCATCAGGAAGATGGCCGCCCACACCGTTTCTTCCACTCCGATACCGGAACAGGCTACGATCAGTCCCAGGTTAGAGATGGTAGAGAAGGCCAGTACTTTTTTGGCGTCATTCTGCGCAATGGCCATCATACTTGCCATAATAAAGGTCAGTCCTCCGATACTTGATACGATCAGTCCCACCAGATTACCGGACAACGCCGGAGAGATACGGATGAGCAGATAAACGCCTGCCTTCACCATGGTTGCGCTGTGAAGAAGCGCGCTGGACGGCGTCGGAGCGACCATGGCTCCCAGCAGCCAGGTGGAGAACGGCAGCTGCGCCGATTTGGTCAGGCCCGCCAGCGACAGACACATCAGCGGCAGCAGAGCTCCCGTGTTCACCACATCGACCAGCTGCAATGATCCCTGTCCCATTGCCATGAGAACAATGGCCACGGCAAAGCCCAGACCACCCAGAAGATTCATCCACAATGCACAGAAACTGTTATTCACCGCTTCTTCCGTGCGGGTATAGCCGATCATCAAAAATGAGATCACGCTGGTGATCTCCCAGAAAAAATAAATCCAGATCAGATTCTCAGAGAGTACCAGTCCGAACATGGCAGCCAGAAACAAAAACAGCATGGAAAAGAAAAACGGCTGTCTGTCTTTCACATCTTTATGATGATGGTGATACCCTTTCATATAACCAACTGTATAAATACAGATAAAACCTCCGATAAAAGCAATGATGATACACATCAATATAGTGAGCCAGTCTACCATCATGTGCGGCCCCCTCGTCACCTCTGTGGTAAATTCCACATAGAGCACCAGCACTGTCTGCAGCACAGACACAATAACAGGAACCACTCTCCGGTATCTGACACTCAGCCAGATGATCAGACACATGAGAAAAATATCTCCCACTGTCATCAGATGATCAATGATCTCTGTCTGCGGATAGAAGGTCCACGTCTGCGCTCCGCTGCCAATCCAGTCCGCGATAAACAGAACCGTCATGGCCATAATGACACCGGCGCCCGCATAGACGATATATCCCCGCATCTTTTCATTTCGAATGATCTGAAATACCACCGCAAGTACTGCCGGAATTCCAATCAGGAATGGTATCATTGATGTTGTCCTCCTTTCATTTCTCTCTTCTTTCAGCAGTCGGAAACTGCTCTTTTTCTTTTTTATTATCACCCTGATTTTAATCCTCATTTACTAATTTTACAAGACTTCTGCTCGATTTTGTGTTTATTTTAACTAAGAATACTGAAAAATGTCTGCCGGAGGCACAACATTTACACAAATTTCACTGTTTATTTTGTATTTATTTTCACAGAAAATGTGTTAGAATGTCTCTGGAACAAATCACAAAGTTACAGGAGAACTGCCATGCATGAATTCAGCATAACCGAGCATCTTCTCAAAGACTGTATCCGCGAAGCGCAGGCGCAGAACGCATCAAAAATCCGGGTCATCCGGCTTTGCATCGGTGCTCTCCGGGGCATCGTGCCCGACTGCATCCAGATCTATCTGGACATGCTGGCAGAAGGCACCATCGCCGAGGGAGCGCGCATCGAATCCGAGACGCTGCCCGTCAGAGTCCGCTGCCTGGACTGCGGCAGGGAAGGAGAGATCACTCCGCATCATCTGGAATGTCCCCATTGCCAAAGTCTGCACCTTAAGCTCCTGTCCGGAAAAGAATTCTATATAAAAAGTCTTGAGATCGATATAAAACAAAACACAAGCGAAATCACACAGGAGGCGAATATTCATGGAAATAAAAGTACTGCACCAGGTCATGGACTGGAATGAAGATGTCAGTGAGGAAGTCAAAAATACCCTGGCCGGCCACCACATCTGCATGATCAACCTCATGGGAAGTCCCGGCGCCGGAAAGACCAGCCTCATTTCCGCGCTGATCGGCAAACTGAAATCCACCTTCCGCATCGGCGTCATCGAAGGAGACATCGCAGGACAGGTGGACGCCGAACGCATCGCAGATCTTGGCATCCCCGCCGTTCAGCTGAATACCGACGGTGCCTGCCACATCGAGGCCATGAGCATCCAGCACATTTTACCTGAACTTCCTCTCGAAGATCTGGATGTCATTTTTGTGGAAAATATCGGCAATCTGGTATGTCCTGCTGAGTTCCGCATCGGTGAATCTTTGCGCATCACCATCTTAAGCATCCCGGAGGGGGATGACAAAGTCGAAAAGTATCCCCTCATGTTCACAGATACAGATTGTCTGGTTCTTAACAAGTATGACATGCTGCCATATTTTGATTTTGATGAATCCAGGGTGCGTGCCAATTACGAAACAGTAAATCCCGGCGCGCCTCTCTTCTGTATCAGCAGCAGAACCGGAGACGGGCTGGACGGCCTCACAGATTTTCTCACGGAACAGATCCGCAAAGCGCAGTCTGCCGGAAATGTCACCGGAGAATATACGAAGGAGGGATAGAAACATGTGTCTGGCAATGCCTATGAAAATTGATCAGATAGACGGCACCCTGGCCCGCTGCGAAGCCGGGGGGCTTTCCCAGAATATCCGCATCGACTTTATCACGGACCCGAAACCCGGGGATTACGTCATGGTCCATGCGGGATTCGCCATTGAAAAAATGTCAGAAAAAGAAGCCCTTGAAAATATAGAGCTTCTCGAGGAAATCAAAAATGCTTTATGAAAACTGGTTTAAAAATCCCGGGGATGTGCCGCTTCTCCTTGAAAAAATTGCCGGTTACAGCCAAAAGACAGGTCCCATCCGGCTGATGGAGGTCTGCGGAACCCACACCATGTCCATTGCCCGCAGCGGGATCAAGAGTATTCTGCCGGAAAATGTACAGCTGCTCTCGGGTCCCGGCTGCCCGGTCTGCGTCACCCCCGCCAATATCATTGATATGATCCTCTCTCTGTCCAAAAGAAAAGAGATCCTGATCGCCAGTTACGGGGATCTTTTGCGGGTTCCCGGCTCTATTCAGGGAGAGAGTCTTTTAAAACGACGCGCCGGGGGAGCAAACGTGGAATCCGTCTACTCACCGATGGACGCGCTCCAGCTGGCTGAGGACCATCCGGAAAAAGAGGTGGTCTTCCTGGGCGTGGGCTTTGAAACCACTGCTCCCGGGACGGCCGCCTGTATTCTGGAAGCAGCTGCCCGCCGTCTTACGAACTTTTCCGTACTCTGCCTGCTGAAACAGACGGAACCGGCCCTGCGCTCTCTCATCGAAGCCCCGGATTTTGCCGTCGACGGCTTCTTATGTCCGGGCCATGTAGCTGCCATCATCGGCGCAGACCGTTTTTCTTTTCTGCCCGACGACTACCGGCTGCCCGGCGTCGTAGCCGGCTTTGAGGCGGCTGATCTGCTTTATTCCATTCTGGAGCTGACCCGGATGCTCGCCGAAAACCATCCGGCCCTGAAAAATGAATATACCCGCCTTGTCCGTCCTGAAGGGAATCCGGCAGCCCTTGCCCTCATGGATAAAGTGCTTTGTCCCGCTCCCTCTGACTGGCGCGGGCTCGGACACATCGAGAACCGCGGATACGCCATCCGCGAGGAATATGCTCCCTGGGACGCCATGAAAAAGTTCTCTCTGGATCCGCCGGAAGCCACCCGGATTCCGGGCTGTCAGTGCGCTCAGGTCATCCGGGGTGTCATCCGCCCTGCAGACTGTCCGCTGTTCCGGAACGTCTGCTCACCGTCCAATCCGGTGGGGCCCTGCATGGTATCCGGCGAGGGTGCCTGCGCCGCAGCGTATCAATACGAATAGGGATGATAAGAAATAACAACACTGGTCCTATCCGGCGGATAGCACATGATTCATCATGCTGCTATATACTGGCAGAGATAATTATGCCCATAAGCATAATCGTCATTTGAAGAGTAGTTATCAACTGAACATTTATTATATAGACATTCAAAAAATTGACATTCAAAAATTATGGAAAATAAAACGACTGAACATACAACAATAAATAATCACACAGAAACTATGAATGAACGCATCACCCTGGATTACGGCAGCGGCGGCCTGAAAACGGCGGAGCTGATCGATAACATCCTGCTGCCCGCCTTTGACAACCCCGCCCTGTCTTCCTTGGGCGACGGCGCCCTCCTGGCAGGAAACCGGCAGCTGGTTTTCTCCACCGACAGCTTCGTGGTCACTCCCTGGAAGTTTCCCGGCGGCGACATCGGAAAGCTCTCCGTCTGCGGCACCGTCAATGACGTCTGCATGGCAGGCGGAGATCCAAAATATTTAAGCCTTTCCTTCATTCTGGAAGAAGGCTTTCTTTTCTCTGATTTCCGGGATATCGTCGCTTCCATTGCCCGGGAAGCAAAAAAAGCCGGTGTCTCCATCGTCACCGGTGACACCAAGGTGGTGGAGGCCGGCAAATGCGACGGCATCTATATCAACACCGCCGGCATCGGCTTTCAGCGGGCAGCTCTGCCCGGCAGAACCGGTATCCGTCCCGGCGACGCAGTGCTCATCAGCGGCACCATAGGCTGCCACGGAGCCGCCGTCATGATGGCTCGTTCCGGTTTACTTCCGGCAGACAGCCCTCTGGTTTCCGACTGCCGTCTTCTGCACGAGATCAGTGCGGCGGCGCTCACCGCCGCCGGTGCCATGGAATATGATTCTCCGGCGCCTGGCCCTGTGCCTTCTGATCCCGCGCTCCCTCACGAGTCCGGCGCCATCCGTATCCTGCGCGATCCCACCAGAGGAGGCGTCGCCACCACCCTCAACGAATTTACCGAGCAGATGCCTTTCTCCATTGAGCTGGATGAAGCCGCCCTGCCTGTGGATTCCGCGGTGGAAGCGGCCTGCCACATGCTGGGACTTGATCCTCTCTATTGTGCCTGCGAGGGACGAATGCTGGTGGTCTGCGCCCCGGCAGCCGCTGCACAGATTCTAGCCGCCATGCGCCAGGTTCCCGGCGGAGAACACGCTGCGCAGATCGGCACTGTCACTGAAGATATGCCTGGCAGGGTTCTTCTGAAAACCTCCATCGGAGGCCGGCGCATTCTGTCCCGGCTGACCGGCATCCAGCTGCCGAGAATCTGCTGAGCCAGCTGCCCTGCCGAATGAATGCCTTCATGATCACAGATTCATTATATTTTTGCGGTACTATACAGTAAATCTCCGTAAGGAAGAAGCATTTACAGATGTGACGGGACAATATATAATAGACGGGATTTTTGCACAAGAAATGGAGGATATATATGAATATCAAAAGAAGCACAGCTGTTCTTTTAGGGGCGCTGACCGCTGTCATCGTCTTTCTTAATTTTTATCTGGCCATATACAGGATACATTTTTTTGATCTGTTTTATGATTTTTCCAGCGATATCTCTGAACCGAGAGCCGTTCTCAGCGCGGCAATCCTGATCGGAGGGCTTACCTATATCGTTCTGGCCATTCTTCGTCTCCGAAACGGAAACATTCCTGTGGTTATGATCGTACTTCCTCTGCTTTCCGTTTTGCTGTACCGTTTTATCTTTGAATATAATACCCTGGGATTGGTTCTGCCCCTTATCACCATGGTCATCCAATTTGTGCTGGGCATTGTTCCGACTATTCTCTGGGTGATCGTGAACTGGGTACTGCGGCTGCTGCCTTTCCCGTCCATCATCCACACAGCGCTTTCTGTGGCGGCGGCTGTCGTTCTGGCCGTGGGCAGCGCCTTTCTTTTAAACCGCAAAGCAAAATACAAAAGAAAGGCCATCGTCAAGACCAAAACCAGGACCAAAAGGGGAAAACACAAACATTCTTCCACTCACACAGAAGTTACCTCCGGGCCGGAACAGACTTTATATCAGCAGGATTCTGACAGTGTCTCCGGTACAGGCGCAGACAATGCCGCCTCAGGCGGAGCCGGCCAGACGGCGGCCACTCAGGGAAACAGCCAAGGAAACAGTCAGAGCCTGAGCAACGATCTGAGCAGCAATATTTATGAAAAGCACGGCTATACTCTTGACGGTCAGGTCCTCTGGAGCGGAAGCATGCAGGCCGGTTCCTGCACCGCTGACCTTTCTCTCCGGAGCCGCGCATTCCCGGATCATGCTTACCGGATCACCGGCAGTGGATGGGAAAGTTCCGATTCCCTCACCGGCGTTCTTCAAGTCAACGCCTCTGTGGAATCCGTCAGCGGAACAGACAGATATGACATCAGCGGAACCGTCCAATATGATGAATCCGACTTTGCCAGAGTGGCGCTGCAATTATCTGACAGCGCACAGACGGTATCTTATTCCATCAAAGGAGAAATCAGCAATTTCTCCTCCACCCAGTCCGGTTTCCGCCACGTACATCTGATTTTTGAAGACCTGCAGGGCCAAAATGATTTCTATGTGGAAGGCTCCTATGAGACCAGCGGCCTCCACTAAAAAACAGCCTTGTTCCGGATATAATGTCCGAAACAAGGCTGTTTTTTTGTCTGCCATTTTATCGCAATCCGCTGTATCAGTCGGCTATGTCAGTCCGCCATGTCTATCCGCCGTATGCGTTGCCGCATCTTTTTAAGCACCGGCAGTCTTATCCCTGATGGTGACCGCAGCCGCTGTGTCCATGACAATGTCCTTCTCCTCCATGATGACCGCCTTCGCCGTGATGATGACCGCAGCCGCCTTCGCCATGCTCATGTTCATGATGGGCGCACCGGGTATCCGGATCATAATCAAGATTGCCATTGAGGAACGCCTCCACAGCCGCATCGGCAGCGCCGTTTACTCCCGGATACAGTTTGATGCCTGCCTCATCGAGGGCCATCCGGGCACCGCCGCCAATACCTCCGCAGATGAGCATATCCACCTTCAGTCCCGCCAGGAAACCTGCCAGAGCTCCGTGGCCGTTGCCCGCGGTATCCACCACTTCCTCTTTGACAACCTTTCCGTCTTCCACATCATAAATCTTCATCTGACTGGTATGTCCAAAATGCTGGTACACATTTCCATCCTCGTAAGTTACTGCAATTCTCATGATATGCGCTCCTTTCTTTTTCCTCGCTATTTCCATCTGTTCATCCGGCAGCTCCGACTGCATCCACCGACAATGCCGTCCACAGCCCCGTCCTCCGGCAGCCCTCCCACGGCAGATCTGGTAATTTCCCCCGGCAATCCGCAGCAGCTTTCCATTGACCAGACAGTCCGCAATCTTATAACGGGCCTTCTCGTAAATCTCCGTTACTGTTGTCCGTGAAATATCCATCTGTTCTGCACACTGAGCATGTGTCTTTTTCTCATAATCCACCAGACGAATCACTTCATATTCATCCACCGTCAGAGAAACTTCTTCCACTCCATCTCTGCCGCATGGGGCAAAACGATCAAACACCGGTTCCTTGCACACACGCCGGCATCGGCTGGGTCTTGCCATCCGGTCACCTCCAGTCCCCTTTATTTACGACATATGTCGATAATATTATGGCACAGATGGGAAAAATAATCAAGGGCAG
>ERZ1643246.2187-NODE-2187-length-19240-cov-66.990253_pt1 | contig 19240 bp, 21 predicted proteins | sample MGYA00579265_ERZ1643246 | MGnify/ENA primary metagenome ERZ1643246 (study PRJEB29033, sample SAMEA4952261) | chicken gut metagenome | biome: Broiler Chicken; feature: Gastrointestinal Tract; material: Caecum | place: Ireland | collected 2018 | study: Broiler...
GCTGAGAGGAAGTCATCAACTTCGACCCTTATACCTGATTTGGATAATGCCAACGTAGGGAAAAGGCTTATGTGAGCAGAGCCGTTCTTGTTTTGACTATTCAGGCAGGGACGGCTTTTACATTGAAAATTTAAGGAAAAGGAGAATATCTATGAGCTATACGACACAGATGGACGCGGCGAAGCAGGGAATCATCACGCCTCAGATGGAGGCGGTGGCGAAAAAGGAATTCCGGACTCCGGAGGAGATCCGGGCCTGGGTGGCTGAGGGAAAAGTGGCGATCTGCGCCAACAAAAAGCATACCTGCCTGGATCCCAACGGCGTGGGCTCCATGCTGCGTACCAAGATCAACGTAAACCTGGGCGTATCCAGAGACTGCAAGGACTATGATATTGAGATGAAGAAGGTGATGGAGGCAGTAAATATGGGAGCTGAGGCTATCATGGATCTTTCCTCCCACGGAGATACCATCCCCTTCCGCCGGAAGCTGACGGCAGAATGCCCGGCCATGATCGGTACTGTGCCGGTGTACGATTCGGTGATCCATTACCAGAGAGATCTGGCGGAACTGACTGCCAAAGACTTTATCGATGTGGTCCGTCTCCACGCCGAGGATGGGGTGGACTTTGTGACACTGCACTGCGGGATCACCAGAAAGACCATCGAGCAGATCCGGAAGCACAAGAGAAAGATGAACATTGTGTCCCGAGGAGGTTCTCTGGTTTTCGCCTGGATGAGCATGACCGGAAATGAAAATCCTTTCTATGAGTATTTCGATGAGATCCTGGAAATCTGCCGGGAGCACGATGTGACCATTTCCCTGGGAGACGCCTGCCGCCCCGGCTGTCTGGCCGATGGCAGCGATGTGTGCCAGATTGAGGAACTGGTGCGCCTGGGAGAACTGACCAAGAGGGCCTGGGCCAGAGACGTGCAGGTCATGGTGGAGGGACCGGGCCATATGCCCATGGACCAGATCGCGGCCAATATGAAGCTGCAGCAGACCATCTGCATGGGAGCTCCATTCTATGTGCTGGGACCCATTGTCACAGATATCGCCCCCGGATACGACCATATCACCTCCGCCATCGGAGGCGCCATCGCGGCGGCTTCCGGAGCGGCCTTCCTCTGCTATGTGACTCCGGCAGAGCATCTGGCGCTGCCCAATGTGGAGGATGTAAAGCAGGGGATCATGGCCAGCAAGATCGCGGCCCACGCGGCGGATATCGCCAAGGGAGTGCCCCATGCCAGGGACATCGATGACAAGATGGCGGATGCCAGAAGAGCGCTGGACTGGGAGGCACAGTGGGAATGCGCGCTGGATCCGGAGACAGCCAAGGCGATCCGCGCCGACAGGAGCCCGGAACACGACGATACCTGTTCCATGTGCGGAAAATTCTGCGCGGTGCGCAGCATGAACAAGGCGCTGGCAGGAGAATATATCGACATCCTTTAAAGAAGACTTTCGGGAGCATGTGTTTTACGGAGCACATGCTCCTCTTAAAAGAGAGGGAAAGCTATGAGAGAATATCTGGAGCGGGTAAGGGAAACTGCCCCGCTGATTCATAATATCACCAATTATGTAACGGTCAACGACTGCGCCAATATCCTGCTGGCCTGCGGCGGTTCACCCATTATGTCGGACGACAGCGGGGAGGTGGAGGAGATCACATCCATCTGCGCGGGACTGAATATCAATATCGGAACACTGAACAGACACACGGTTCCTTCCATGTTCCTGGCCGGTAAAAAAGCCAATCTCTGCGGCCATCCGGTACTGCTGGACCCCGTGGGAGCCGGTGCTTCCGCCCTCCGCACGGAGACGGCCGCAAAACTGCTGGCGGAACTTTCTGTTTCTGTAGTCCGGGGAAATATCTCGGAGATCAAGGCTCTGGCAGGAGCGGGAAGCGCGGCCCGGGGAGTGGACGCGGATGCCGTGGACGCCGTCACCGAGGAGAATCTGGATCAGGCGGCGGCTCTGGTCTGTGCCTTTGCGGCGGAGAACCATACAGTGGCGGCTGTATCCGGAGCCATCGACCTGGTATCGGACGGAGAAAAAACCTATGTGATCCGGAACGGCCATCCCATTATGTCCAGGATCACCGGCAGCGGCTGCATGCTTTCGGCAATGACAGCGGCATACATCGCCGCCAATCCCGGCCATATCGCTGAGGCGGCAGCGGCTTCCTTCTGCGCTATGGGCCTCTGCGGGGAGACAGCCTGGCAGCGGATGAAACCGGAGGACGGAAACAGCAGCTTCCGGAATTATCTGATCGACGCGGTCTACCGCCTGGACGGGGAAACCCTGGAGAAAGGAGCCAAGTATGAAATTCGATGAGAAGAGCCTGCGTCTTTACGCAGTGACAGACAGAAGCTGGCTGAATGGAGCCTCTCTGGAATGGCAGGTGGAAGAGGCTCTGAAGGGCGGAGCGACCTTTGTACAGCTGAGGGAAAAGAATCTGGAGCGGAAAAGCTTTTACCGGGAAGCTGTTTCTATAGGGAAGCTGTGCCGGGAGTACGGCGTTCCCTTTGTGATCGATGACGATGTGGAACTGGCGCTGGAGTCCGGAGCGGACGGCGTGCACATCGGCCAGAGCGATATGGCACTCCGGGATGCCAGAGAACAGCTGGGGCCGGAAAAGATCATCGGTGTGTCTGCCAGGACCCTGGAGGAAGCTCTGGAGGCGGAGCGAAACGGAGCCGACTATCTGGGTGTGGGAGCAGTATTTTCCACCTCTACCAAACTGGATGCAGTGGATGTGAGCCTGGAAACTCTGAGGGAGATCTGCGGAAGCGTGTCTATCCCCGTGGTAGCTATCGGCGGAATCAAAGCGGATAATCTGCCGCTTCTTTCCGGAACAGGGATCGCGGGAGTGGCGGTGGTCTCGGCGATTTTTGCCGCTTCGGATATCCGGAAGGCGGCAGCGGAACTGAAAAGACTGTCGGAAGAGGCAGCCGGCGGAAAGGCGGGAAAAGTAAGATGAAAAAGGTGCTGACGATCGCGGGATCTGATTCCAGCGGAGGAGCCGGAATCCAGGCGGATATCAAGACCATTACCGTCCACGGCATGTATGCCATGAGCGTGATCACGGCGCTGACGGCTCAGAATACCACCGGGGTATCCGGGATCCTGGAGGTTCCGGCAGAATTTGTAGGAAAACAGATTGACGCGGTATTTCAGGACATCCGTCCTGACGCGGTAAAGATCGGAATGCTCTCCGGCAGGGACGTGGTGGAAGCAGTGGCAGAGCGCCTGGCTTTTTACAAAGCGGAAAAGATTGTCCTGGACCCGGTGATGGTGGCCACCAGCGGCAGCTCTCTCATGCGGGACGGGGCGGCAGCGGCTCTGCTGGAAACCCTGATGCCCATGGCCGATCTGATCACCCCCAATCTTCCCGAGGGGCAGGCATTAAGCGGGATCCAAATAGAAAATGCCGGGGACATGGCCAGAGCGGCGGAATGGCTTGGAAAAAAGACAGGCAGCGCGGTGCTGCTGAAGGGAGGCCATCTGAAAGAGAAGGCCGATGATTTTCTGTGGGCAGGCGGCCGGGGCCGCTGGTTTGTAGGAGAGCGGAAAGAAAATCCCAACACCCACGGCACCGGCTGCACACTCTCCTCGGCTCTGGCCTGTAATCTGGCCGCAGGCAGAGGCCTGGAGGAAAGCGTGGAGCGGGCAAAGGCCTATGTGGCCGGAGCCATCGGCGCCGGACTGGATCTTGGGGCCGGAAGCGGGCCGCTCAATCATCTGTATGTTCTGGACGGATGCGGATGCCGTTGACCTCTACTTCGCCGTCCAGGCGGATCACAAGACATTCCTGGCCGTCAAGGGTGCGGGTTTCCACCAGATCTGTGCGGTCGGGGCTCACCTGCACCGTGATATCGGGAGTTTTTACCTCAAACCGGCGGGCGTTTGCCACATTGGCGGCCATCAGGCTGCCGCGCTCTCCGGCTTCCCGGTCAAATTCCTCCTCAAAATGCTCCAGCTGTTCCCGGCTGGCGCCGCAGTCGGCGAGAAGACGCTCCACCTCGGCTTTTCCCAGGGACGCCGGTTCCGGATCGTCTTTTTTTTCTTCCAGGATCTGGTTCAGGTTTTCATGGATCGACCGGGCCACTTCAAAACCGCAGTCCTCGCCGAAGGTTTCCTCCACCAGGGTGCTGAAAGCCTCTTTCTGCCCCTTTGCGGGAATGGGGAGAGGACAGCCCAGCATTTCCTCGGGAATTTCCGGGTGCAGTTCCTCCGGATTGCGGGAATAGTACAAAAGGCTGTGCAGATCCGTGTTCCGGTCGTTGAAGGCCGGGAACAGAAAGCCCAGATCCGGTTTCTGGACCATCCAGTCCTGGATCTTGTCGATAAAGGAATTGCTGTCCGCGTCGTAACAGAGCCCCGGTTTGGAGAGGGACACCGGACAGATACTGCACAGTACAAACTGGTACATGTAATCGGAGGCGTCATCCATTTCCAGCCCGTCGGAGGTGCGGGAGGGAATATCGTATACTCCGTAGATCAGAAGGATCAGATAGTTTTCCGGGAACAGATACGTATGGATGACCTGATCGTAAAAAGCGTCCAGCAGGGCTTCGTCCTTCAGGGCGCTGTCTCTGAGAGCCAGCAGCATTTTCTGCCGGCCTTCCCCCAGTTCCTCCTCCAGAGGAAAGTCCAGGTTCAGCAGATTCTTTCCGATCGTGCCGGAAAGCGTTTTTTTAAAGATCTCTATGTATTTAAACATTTCCTCTTCCGGCAGAGAGAGGAAGGCTTCTTTCATCTCCAGCTTTTTCTCTTTATGGCCGTCTACGTAGCAGCCGCAGATCCGTTCAATGCGGCAGTTGTCTTTATTCAGCAGTCTTCGGATTTCCAGTACTTCTTTTTTGTTCATAATCAAAACCTCCAATGGGTGTATTTTAGCAGAGAAGGAGGGGAATAGCAAGATAAGAGTCAGGCAGAAAAACCCAGAAAACCTTTCTTATAGATGCTGCTCCGATTCTGTATATGACTTGTTTTGTGCTCTGCCAAACATACAAAATAGAGATAATAATAAAATTATGTTGTAGGCAGGACTTAAAAACAAATTTTTTTGACCAATAAACCAATCCAATGTGCCTATTATTGACAGACTTACAGCTGCTATTACTGCGTAAACATTAAATTTAAAAGGCCCATTATAAAAAGGGCGTTTGAAATATGCCAAGACTAAACGGCCAATGAGTGCCCAAATGATGTTCTGCATAAAGTAAAAAAGATATAGCGGCAATGAGTGATAGGTCCTTTGAAAATAAATATATAGTTGGGTCTTCGCATAATTTAATAGTAAAATAATCAGGCAAACGACTATAGAACTTCCCAGAGTAATAAAAAGTTTCTTTTTCATTTAAATAAACTCCTTTTTGTGTCTTAGGAAAGACAGCGTACCAAACAGCGCGCTAAGAAAACCTTTCCAAAAAAAACAGCCGTTTTGTTTCAAAATCTTGTAAAATGTAAAGTGTATTACTTGAACTGAACTGCGAATCGGGCAGTTTATTTTGTACGGTTAAGATCATATCAATATCCGAATACTGAAATAAATATTGCTCATCTATAGAAAGATTATCCAGAATCATATCGCAGTCAGCTGCAATTTCGTCTGATGTAGAAAAAACAGGAGAATAATAATAGATATATTCATCTGTTTTCTTTATGTCAGTATTGATATCCATATGGTATGAACGGTATTCTATAACTGTATATTCTTCTCCATCTCCGCCAAAACTCCGATTATCTATAGAATAAAGAAGATGCCCGTTCAATGGCACAAGATCTTTGCGCCAATTTATAGCAATTCCAATTTTGAATTGAATCAATGGATTAGATAGAACTATAATTAACAGGATAGAAAAAATCAAAAGCAGCGGATATCGCAGTTTTATTTTCATAAGATATACTGGACTCCTGCTGTATAAATGTTCAATAGCAAGATCAACTTGTTCATTGGCATCCCTCCTCTTTTAATTTGATGCCGGCTTTTAAGTATGCTTCAGCATCTGCTTTTGAAATTTTTACTTTAATATCTGTTCCGGCCAGAACATAATAATAATTACCGTTTTGATCTATGCAGATAAAGGCGGATCCTTCATTAACAGGCAGTATATGCATTTCTTTCTGCTGCGTTTCAGATAAGGGAATATATGGCTGAAACACGACCAGATAGGATCCGATATAAATGATACAAAAAGCAACTGCCATCATGCAGGCCTTCAAGAGGTTACGTTTTGAGAATTTATTTTTTGTTACGGCGGTCATCCGTTCCGGCAAAAGTCGTTTCCGGTCTGCTTGAAACAGGGCAGTAGAATACTGAAAAAGAATTTTGGAACCGGCGATGGATTGTTTTAAAACCTCCACAATAGTTTCCAGATATTTGATTTTTTCGGGCTTGTCCAGGATGGCCGTAGAGGTCAAATCACATTTGATTTCCAAAGTGTTTTCTAATTCTGCTTTTAATAAATAAACAACAGGATTCCACCAAAATAGGCAGCAGAATAATTTCGTCAGCAGCTTTACAAGAATATCATGATTGTAAAAATGATTGCATTCGTGGACGAAAATGTAATAAAGATTTTCATCGCTGTAATCCTGGCATGGAAGCAGGATGATTTTTTTTCGGATGCCGAACCCCATAGGAACATTTGTCACATTGGAGATGCGAAAGGTTACACGGATCTTTTTTTTATAGACGCTGTTAATCTTTTCGAGACAGGCGCTGTATCTCTCATTCTCTGCTGCAGGCAGCAGCAAAAGTTTCCGCATTACAAGATTGTATAGGATCAGATGTTTTCCGATCAAAAGAAAAGTTACCAAAAACCAGCCGATCAGCAACAGTGTCCCAAGGGGCAATCCTGCAACGGGCCCAAGATGCCGTACTGCGGTCTGTACTGGATTCAAAACAGCCGGCGCATGGATGATTTTTACAAATCCAAATTCTACAGGCATAAATAGGCGGATAAAAGTGAGCGCGTATAAAACTGAAATCAACAGGATGCCGTCATGCCCTGCCAATAGTTTCTTTTTCCGTGACAGGTAAAGAAGAATAATAAAAAGGTCTGAGCATAAAAGGCTCATCAAAAAGGAATAGGCAGTAACAGACATTTTTCAGGTTCTCCTAGTTTTCTTTTGTACTAAATCAATCATCTTCATTTTTATATTCCGCAATGATGCGCTCTAATTCCTGAACAAGCTGCTGATCTTCTTCGTTTTGTTCTTTTTCCTTCTTTTTCTTCGGAGAAGTTTCTTCCAATAACGCAAGCGCGATTTTTTGTAAAGTCGATCTGCTGTTGATATCATCCAGCAGGACATTTTTCATGAATTCTTCTTCCGTTACAGTAGCTTTGAATTCCCGCGCGTATTTCGCGTATTTTGCATGGGTGCAATTTACACCGCAGACAGAAATCAGACCTTTTTCCTGCAGCATATTTATGTAGCGGTGAATTTGCGGTTTATGGGGAAAGTGATCTGAGAGACGCTCAAATAAATCAACACTTGTTAAGGGCTTGTCCGTATGCCAGAATTCAGCCATAATAAGACGCTCTTGTTCACTGAGTTTATAAATCATTCTAAATTATACCTCTTTAAATTATTAATATTTTTGTTAATGATATACTATAGCAATAACAAAGAACTGTCAACCATCGACTGCATGACTATTGTATATTCGGAAAACTGCATGATAAATTTATGGAAAGTTTGTAAATATTTTTTTCAAGAAGGATAGCAATAAAAGAATGGCAGAAAGGAAAGAGGAGACACAATTTGGGACAGGGGTAAAGTTAGAACTTCCTTTCAATAAATTTCAAAAAAAATAAAAAAATGCTTGCATTTTGCCGCAAGTTGCGGTATTATAAGCAAGTGCTCTGGTTGAGCTACGGTAGATTGGTCAAGCGGTTAAGACGCCGCCCTCTCACGGCGGAAACAGGGGTTCGATTCCCCTATCTACTGCTCAGGTTCCGAGAATCTGAAATTAAATATCGCAGTTTACAACCGGTTATGGTAGATTGGTCAAGCGGTTAAGACGCCGCCCTCTCACGGCGGAAACAGGGGTTCGATTCCCCTATCTACTGTTATTTAAGATGTATTTCTGTGGAGACAGAGATACATCTTTTTTTGCGTATTTCAGATGCAGCCGCGGCTGGGCGCGGCCGCATCATCATCGGCAGAATCCGCGGCAATGGTCCGCAGTTAGATCGCCATAAGAAAATTTAAAGAGCCGGGAGGATTTTCCGTTCCTTTTTCCAGCAGAGCAATGAGCCCGGCGATAGTGTCCCGGACTTCCTCCCTGGAAGTCTCCACAATAGAATTGTCCAGCTTGATGGTGAGAACGATCAAAACGATTTCCGCCAGTGCCTCCGGATGATCGAAGCGGATCTCTCCCTGGCGGATCCCCTGACGGATAATTTCCGCCAGTACAGGTTTCAGTTCGCTGACGATGTGGCTGATATATCTCTGGTGCAGAAATGCCCGTTCAGGAGCGTCTGCCTCAGCCTTATTTTCTGATCTTAAAAATACGCTGGAAGAATTGCGGCAGGCCTGAAAAATCATAGCCATCCGCGTAAAAGGAGAGATGGATATTTCAGAGGCCAGTTCCTTAGCCGTGTTCAGCGGTTCTTCGTAGCTTCTTTCTATGAGCGCCTCAAAGATGGAATCCTTGGAAGGAAAATAATAGTAGATGCTTCCCTTTCCGATTTCCGCAGCCTGAGCGATCTCGCTGACGGAGATGGTCTGCAGATTTTTTGTCTGCAGAAGCATCTGCAGGGCATCCAGGATTCGGTCATGCTTGTTCTGATTTTGCATACTTGACACCTCTTCATGCAGATCACTGTCTGAAATTTCAACTCAGTATAACATATTCCGCAAAAAAAAGACAATAGAAAAAATCACGGAAAAGGGCATGCCCGCCTTCTGAAATTTTCACGGAATCACTATTGACCAATGGTCGAAAAGGTGGTAACTTAACGATAAGACCAGTTGACCAATGGTCGAAAAATGAAATGAATGTAAAATTCAGGAGGAAGAATCATGACTTACGCAGAACTGTTTTCCGAAATCAAAAGTATGCTGGCGGATGCCGATGTGAGCGGTGTTGCAGAGCATCTGGCCTACCAGTTTAATGTGACCGGAGAAGGCGAGGGCATCTTTTACGCGGAAATCAAGGATGGAAAACTGTATATAGAGCCTTACGAATATTTTGACAGGGACGCCATTTTTATCTGTTCCGCGAAGACTCTGCTGAATATACTGTCCGGCAAAAAGGATCCGGTGGCGGCTTTTACCTTAGGACAGCTGAAGGTGGAAGGAAATATCGATAAGGCCCTGAAGCTGAAAGATCTCGTAAAGAACAGGAAGTGACAGAGTATGGGAAAAATTTTCGCAGGGATTTTGGCGGCAGCGGCCGCAGTGATCGGAGCCGGAGCCGGGATCACCGCTTATTTTTACCGGCGCACCATGAAGCGCTCCCGGGCCAGAACGGAACGGACTATGAAAATGTCCGGCACAGACTGGGGACAGTACCTGCCCCTTCTGAAAGAGAGAAGAGCCTGGATGGAAGCGCAGCCCCATGAGGATGTGTGGATCTGCTCTGAGGACGGCCTGAAGCTTCACGGCACCTATTTCCCGGGAGAAGAAGGAAAAAAGGCCGTTATCTGTTTCCACGGATATACCAGCAGGGGAATGGACGATTATGTGGGATTGTCCGGCTATTACCTGAAGCATGGCTTCCGGATGCTGCTGGTGGATGAACGGGCTCACGGGGACAGCCAGGGAGAATACATCGGTTTTGGCTGTCTGGACCGTTTTGACGGATTGAAATGGATTTCATGGATGAAGGATCAGATCGGCGAGGGAGCGGAGATCCTGCTGCACGGAACTTCCATGGGCGGAGCCACAGTCCTGATGATGACCGGCCTGGATCTGCCGGGAGAAGTAAAGGGAGTGGTAGCCGACTGCGCCTTTACTTCCCCCAGGGAAGTGTTTACCCACGTACTGCACTCTATGTATCATCTGCCGGCCTTTCCGCTGATTCCTCTTTCTGACTGGATCAACCGGCGGAAGGCGGGGTACGGGCTGGATGACTGCAACGCGGCCAGGGAGGTCCGCAGGGCGAAGATCCCGGCTCTGCTGATCCATGGAGACCGTGACACCTTTGTTCCCTGCAGCATGTGCGAGAAGATCTATGAAAACTACGCGGGGCCAAAAACAAAGCTGATCGTCCGGGGAGCCGGACACGCGGAAAGTTACTACAAAGACACCGCCGCCTATGAAAAGGCGCTGGATACATTTACGGAGGGAATCATATCATGATGAAAACAAGAAAGGGCTGCAAAGTTTATCCGCTGACCGCCGCTCAGAAATTCCACTTTTTTTATCTGGAATTCTGCCCCAAGAAGGAAGTTATGAACATCGGCACCAGCCTGACCATCGCCTCGGAGATTGACTGGGATGTATTAAGACAATCCATCTATAAGGCCTATGAGCGCAGCGAAGGGATGAGGATCCGCTTCTGCAAAGATAAAGAAGGAAACTGCTATCAATACATTGCCCCCAGAGAGGAACGGGAAATTGAGCTGGTGGATTTCTCGGATCAGCCGGAGGAGAAAGCCGCAGAGATCATGCAGGGCTGGACCCGGGTGCCGTTTCCGTTTGAGGATTCTCCCATGAACCGCATTGTGATGATCAAGATGCCGGAGGGATACAACGGCCTTTATTTTCTGGGAGACCACAGGATCGTGGATGCCCAGTCCCTGATCTGCTTTTTGAAAGATATTATCGAAATCTACTGCAGCACCAAGTTCGAGAACGTTCCTTATCCGAAGGATATGACTTCTTATCTGGAACAGCTGAAAAAAGATCTGGCTTACGAAGCGGGCAGCAAAGCGCAGAAACGGGACCGGGAGTATTTCCACAGGCTGATCGAGGAATCAGAGCCGATTTACAACGGACTGTACGGGCGCCAGATGCTGGAATACAGCAGACAGAAACTGAACGATCCCACCCTGCGGGCGGCCTTTAACACGTCTGATTCTGTGGATTCCGCTCTGGATATCTTTCACCTGGAGGCGGAGCCTAGCCAGCGTCTGATGGCATTCTGTGAAAAATACCATGTTTCCATGGTCTGCCTGCTGCTGATGGGAATCCGCACCTATTTCCAGAAAATGAACGGTTTTGACGATGTAAGCGTTAATACCGCCATCGCCCGCCGGGCCACTCTTTTGGAAAAAAAGAGCGGCGGCACCAGGATCCATTCCTTCCCCTTCCGGACGATCATTCCGGAGAGCAGAACCTTTCTGGAAGGGATCTATGAGATCCGTGAGAAACAAAATGAAATGTTCCGCCATGCCAATTTTGACCCGGTAGAGTATTTTGCCTACCGCAGCCAGGTATATCCCCAGAAGCATCCGGGGCTGACCTACGAGCCTATGTCCCTGACGTATCAGCCTATGACTCTGAAGGAAAAAGGGCTGGAGGAACTGGGAGACATTTCCTACCGGACCCGCTGGTACCCCAACGGAGCCACTACCCAGGGCATGTATCTGACGGTGATGCACCGGCCGGAAGACAACGGTATGGATTTTAATTTCGAGCACCAGGTAAAAGCCGTGTCCCGGAAGGACCTGGAATATTTCTATTACTATCTCTGCCGGATCCTGTTTAAGGGCATTGAAACCCCGGATCTGACCATCGGAGATATTATCAAGCTGGTATAAACAGAATACAGCCGCGCACAGGAGGAAAAGAATATGTTTGAGAAATTAGTGAAGATGATCTGTAATTATGTGGAGGTGGAACCGGAAAATATCCATCCGGAATCCCGGTTTGTAGAGGATCTCGGATTTACATCCTTTGATTTTATGAGCATGCTGGGAGAGATCGAGGATGAGTGGGATATCGAGATCGACCAGGACAAAGCTGTCAATATCCGCACAGTAGGCGAGGCTGCTGACTATCTGCAGACGCTGGCCGGCTGACCAGAAGAGGGGGAAAAGAAATGCTCTGCAGTACGATTCGCGATATTTTAACAAGGACAGAAGCAAAATACGGGGCGGAGGACGCCGTCCGCTATAAAGCGGGAAAAAATCAGATTGCCGCAAAAACCTATACGGATCTGAAAGAGGACAGCGAGAGTTTTTCCCGGGCGCTGAAGGAGCTGGGGGAACAGGGAGAGCACATCGCGGTCCTGGGAAGGACTTCTTATGAATGGCTGGTTTCTTATTTCGGTATTGTAGACGGAGGCAGTGTGGCTGTTCCTCTGGACGCTTCCCTGCCGGCCGGAGATCTCTGTGAACTGCTGGACCGGGCGGATGTAACGGCTCTGGTCTTTGATGAGGTGCGTGCCGACGCGGCAGAATTGGCGAAAGAGAAGTGCCCGAAGCTGAAATACCGGATTTCTATGAATGCCGCTGAAGATGCAGAAGGGATTCTCTCTCTGCACTCTCTGCTGGAAAAATACAGGGGAGTATTTTCTTATATGCCGGAGCCGGATCAGCTCTGCACGATTTTGTTTACCTCCGGCACCACCGGAAAAAGCAAGGGCGTCATGCTGACCCACAGGAATCTGGCGGAAAACGCCACCTGTCTGGATATGAAGATTCCGGAGCGGACGGTGATCCTGTCTGTGCTGCCGATCCATCACGCGTACTGCCTCAGCATGGATATTTTAAAAGGAATCTCTTTGGGCAGCGTGATCTGCATCAATGATTCCCTGATGCGGGTGGTGAAAAATATTAAACTTTTCAAGCCGGAGATGATCCTGATGGTTCCTCTGATGATCGAGACCATCGCCAAAAAGCTGCAGGAATCCTCGCTGATCCCGGCAGCCATCGTAAAAAGCCAGGTTTTCGGAAAACAGTTCCATACCATCTGCAGCGGCGGCGCGTTTCTGGATCCTTCTTATATCGATCTGTTCCGGAAATACGGCATCACGATCCTGCAGGGCTACGGTATGACCGAATGCTCTCCGGTGATCAGCACCACCGTCAGCTGGAATATCCGCAAAGATTCCGTGGGACAGCTGATCCCGAACTGCGAAGCAAAGACCGTAGACGGGGAGCTCTGGGTCCGGGGCAGCAGTGTGATGCAGGGATATTATAAAATGCCGGAGGAGACAGCGGAGACTCTGGAGGACGGCTGGCTGAAGACCGGAGATCTGGGATATGCGGACGAAGAGGGCTTCGTCTATCTGACGGGCCGCAAAAAGAACCTCATTATTACAAAAAACGGAGAGAATGTTTCTCCTGAGGAACTGGAAAACCAGCTGAGCCTGGATCCTCTGGTGGGTGAAGTGCTGGTCAGGGAGTCCGAGGGCGTCATTGAGGCGGAAATCTATCCCGACCAGGATTACACAAGGAAAAAACGGATCAAAGACCCCCGGGAAGCCCTGCAGAAAGTCATCGACAGCTACAACGCAGGGGCGCCTCTGTACAAGCGGATCTACCGTCTGAAGGTGAGAGATACAGAATTTGAAAAAACCACATCCAGAAAAATCAAAAGATTTTGATTGTATTCCCCGGAAGAACATGCCATAATAAGAGCATGCGCCAAAGAAGATGCGGCGGCCAGAGAAAGGAGAATCGATCATGCTGGAAATCGGAACGAAAGCGCCGGCTTTTTCACTGCCGGATCAGAACGGAACGGTCCATACTCTGGAGGAGTACCGGGGCAAAAAAGTCATTTTATATTTTTATCCGAAAGATAATACCTCCGGCTGCACCAAGCAGGCCTGCGGTTTCAGGGACCTTTATCCCCAGTTTACGGAGAAAGACGCAGTGGTGCTGGGCGTCAGCAAGGACAGCGTAGCCTCTCACAAACGCTTTGAAGAAAAATACGGCCTGCCCTTTACCCTGCTCTCAGACACGGAACTTTCCTGCATAAAGGCCTACGATGTATGGCAGGAAAAGAATATGTACGGAAAAAAGACCATGGGAGTTGTGCGGACAACGTATCTGCTGGATGAGGAGGGGACCATCATCCGGGCCTTCGGAAAAGTAAAGGCGGCTGACAACCCGGCGCAGATGCTGGGAGAATTATAAAAGGATCCAGGGAGAAGACTATGAAGATCATAATTTCTCCGGCGAAAAAGATGCGCGCGGACCCGGATACCCTGCCGGTATCCGGGCTTCCTCGTTTTCTGGACAAAACTGAAATCTTAATGCGCGCCATTCAGGAACTTGACTATGCCCGGGCCAAAACTCTGTGGAAATGCAGCGACCGTCTGGCAGAACTGAATTTTCAGAGGTTCCGGGAGATGGATCTCTGCCGGGGACTGACCCCGGCTGTTCTGGCCTATGAAGGCCTGCAGTATCAGCATATGGCGCCGGGGGTCCTGACGGACCGGGCTCTGGGTTATCTGGGAGAGCACCTGCGGATCCTGTCGGGATTTTACGGCGTTCTGGCGCCTTTCGAGGGAGTGGTCCCCTACCGTCTGGAGATGCAGGCACCCCTCCGGGCCGGGGGAAAGCGGGATCTCTATGAGTTCTGGGGAAGGCAGATTTATGAGGCGATCCTGGATCCTGACCGGCAGATCATCAATCTGGCTTCCAGAGAATACGCGAAGGCGGTGGAACCGTATCTTTCTCCCGGCGACCGCTTTCTGACCCTGGAATTCGGAGAACTGGAAAAGGGGAAGCTGAAGCAGAAAGGAACCTTCGCCAAGATGGCCAGAGGTGAAATGGTCCGCTTTTTAGCCGAAAATCAGGTGGAAGATCCGGAAGAAATCAAAACCTTCCGCGGGCTGGGGCTTGCGTACTGCGAGGAACTGTCCGATGAGAGCAGATTCTGCTTCGCGAAAGAAAAAAAGGGGGAATCTCTGTGAAAAAAATTATTTTTCATATTGATGTGAACAGCGCCTATTTAAGCTGGTCCTCTCTGAAAGCTCTGGCGGAGGGAAAGGAAACAGACTATAGGACCATTCCCTGCGTGGTGGGCGGAGATGAGAGCAAACGCCACGGCGTCGTTCTGGCAAAAAGCCTTTCTGCCAAACAGTACGGGATCCATACCGGGGAATCTCTCTTTGAAGCCCGCAGAAAATGTCCGGGCCTTACAATCCTGAAGCCGGATTTCACCACCTATGTAAAAATGAGCAGGGCCATGTTCCGGATCTTTGAAAAATATTCTCCGGACATCTATCAATATTCCATTGACGAAGCTTTTTTGGATATGACTGGGATGGAAGAACTGCTGGGACCGCCGGGGCAGTCGGCGCTGCGGCTGAAAAACGAAATCCGGGATACTCTGGGATTTACAGTAAATGTGGGGATTTCTTCCAATTATCTGCTGGCCAAGATGGCCTCTGATTTTGAAAAGCCGGATAAGATACATACCCTGTTTCCGGAAGAAATCCGGGAAAAAATGTGGCCGCTGCCGGTGGGAGATCTGTTTTCGGTGGGAAGAAGCGCCAGAAAAAAACTGGAAAAGCACGGGGTAAAAACCATCGGAGAACTGGCGGCCCTGGACCGGGGCCGCCTGGTATCGGAAATGGGGATCCAGGGCGGCGTGATCTGGGACTACGCCAACGGAATAGAGTCTTCACCTCTGGTACAGAGAGAAATCAAGGAAAAAAGCTACGGCAGCAGCATTACGACCTCGGAGGACGTAACGACCTGTCAGGAGGCCTGCCAGATGCTTCTGGGCCTCTGCGAGACGGTGGGGACCAGGCTTCGGCTGGATTCCATGAAGGTCAGTACGATCTCCGTGCAGGTAACAGATTATAATTTTAAAAAACGGTCCCACCAGAAGAGCCTGGGGCACAGTACGGATGTGACGGCGGAGATTTATGAGGCGGCCTGCGCGCTGATGCGGGAACTGTGGAACGGAACGCCGGTGCGCCTGATCGGCGTGTCCGGAGGGAAGGCGGCGGTGGAAGAATACGAGCAGCTTTCTTTTTTTACAGACGAAAAAAAAGAAAAACAGAAAAAACTGGACCGGGCCATGGACAGCCTGAAATCCCGGTTCGGAGATGGAGCGGTGGTCCGCGCCAGTCTGCTGAAAAGTTCCGGCCGCCCCGGCGGAATGGCCAGGGCCAAAATGAACCAGAAGCTCGAAAAGGACAGAGACAGGAGGCAGCAATGAATTACAAGATGACCCTGGCTTATGACGGAAGCCGGTATGACGGATGGCAGAAACAGGGCAACACAGAAAAAACGATCCAGGGAAAGCTGAAAGGGGTCCTGTCCAGAATGGCCGGATGTCCGGTGGAAGTCAACGGCGCGGGCAGGACGGACGCGGGAGTCCACGCCCGGGGACAGACAGCCAGCTTTCGGCTGAAGACAGAATATTCCTGCTATGAAATGCGGGAATACCTGAACCGCTATCTCCCGGAAGATATAGCGGTTCTGTCTGTGGAGCAGGCGCCGGACCGGTTTCATGCCCGATTGAACGCCGTCGGCAAGAGATACCGGTATCAGCTGGCCTTTGGCGGAAGGAAGCCTGTTTTTGACCGGAAATATCTGTACAGGGTGGAAGAACCCCTGGATTTCCAGGCGATGAGACAGGCTGCCGGGTATCTGGCAGGAAACCACGATTTTCGCTCTTTTTGTTCCCTTCGGAGGATGAAAAAGTCCACGGTGAGGACGCTCTTTGGCATCGAGATCCTGGAGGACAGGGAGCAGGAGCGGGCGGATCTGATTTTTGAAGGAAACGGTTTTCTCTATCATATGGTTCGGATCCTGACAGGAACTCTGCTGGAGGTAGGAAGCGGAAAACGGCGTCCAGAGGATATGGAGAATATTCTGGCGGCGGGAAACAGGGAGGCGGCAGGATTTACTGCTCCGCCTCAGGGCCTGTTTTTAGAACATGTATGGTACAGCGAGGAGGAACGATGAGGGACTGCAGAGGAATGATTTTTGACCTGGACGGCACACTCCTGGATTCTATGGGAGTATGGAGCCAGATTGACGTGGATTTTCTTGCGAAAAGAGGCATTGATCTGCCGGAGGATTACCAGCAGGCGGTTACGCCTATGGGAGCCAGACAGGCGGCGGATTATACCATCGAAAGATTTCATCTTCCGGATACTCCGGAAATGCTGATGGAAGAGTGGATGTCTATGGCCTATGAAGCCTACAGCCGGAATATCCCTTTGAAGCCCTATGCCTATGAGTATGTAGAAAAACTGTATCAGGAGGGAAAAAAGCTGGCCATTGCCACGTCCTCAGACCGGTATCTGGTCATGCCGGCCCTGGAGCGCACGGGGCTGCTTCCCATGATGAGCGCGGTAGTGACCACCGCTGAGGTCAGCAGAGGAAAAGGATATCCGGATATCTATGAAAAAGCCGCGGCAGATCTGGGACTTGCCCCGGAGGACTGCGCGGTATATGAGGATATCATTGAGGGCATCCGCGGAGCCAAAGCCGGGGGCTTCCTGGCGGTGGGTGTCTATGAAAAACAGAATGAAGAGAATTACGAGCAGATCCGGGCAGAGTCAGATGTTTATATTCACTCTTTCCGGGAATTGCTGTAAAAAGAACGGGGGAGGGCCTTGGCCCTCCCTCATTTCTGCAATAAGGTTCCAGCGAAATCAATGAGACCGTCAGGAGGAGATCAGGAAGAATGACAGGGCCAGCCGCAGAATTTCTTTCAGATTTTCTTCCTGGATAGGATAAAGCTGGCGGATCTTCCGCATCCGGTACAGAAAGGTTGTCCGGTGTACATGGAGAGCCTCGGCGGCCCGGGAGGCATTGAGCCCCCGGCAAAGATACTGGTACAGCGTTTCCGCCAGAGCGCTGCCGGGATGGGAGGCGTCATACTCTCTAAGTATTTTGACAGCCGGGTGGCAGAGCTCACCGGCAGGATACACCTCGGTGCTTTTTTTCAGAATGTATTCCAGCGTGTAATCAGAAAAATTATAGTACCAGAAAGTGGGATTTACCTGGGAACCCAGTTTCAGAGCTTCGGCGGCTTCTCCCGCATAGAGGGCACACTGAAAAAAATCCGAAAAATAGCTGCTGATTCCGGCTCTGCACAAGCTTTCCCGGAGAAAATAGGGCAGGTCGGCGCGGAAAGAATCCTCTTTTCCTGACAGAGACAGATTGCGGATACAGACAATGCTGTGGCCGGTCTGTACCGCGAGGCTTTCGGAAAAAGCGCGCTCGGCCTGGATGCAGAGATAATCCAGGGAAAGACCGGAACTGGCCCGGCTTTCCGGCTGAAGCTTCAGAATCTGATAATAATGGGTTGGGAGCCATCCCAGAAGAAGCAGCGCCCGCTCAGTCTGTTCCCGGTCGGGAACTTTTCCCTCCAGCAGAGAACGGAAGATTTCATACAGTCCGCCGTCCCGGGCGTTGGAAAGCTTTGTTTCATAATAATATTGATAGCAGGAGGCAGCAGCGTTCCCGAGATATTCCATCAAAAGATGGGAGCCGGGACAGTCCGCGGCGGAGGGCAGGAGAAAAAGCAGCCGGGCCAGGTACTGACGGCGGTAAAAAATATTATAATAGTAATTCCGGTATTCCTCTGATGCGATCGGATAGAGAGTCAGTCCCGCAGTTGTATAAGTCTGGTCAAAACTCTGGTCATTCAGGTACAGCTGCTGGATTTCTTCCAGATCCATCCTTCCCTTTTCAGGAAGAAAGCCCTGACGGAAAGAGCAGGATTCCCGGTCACTGAAGGCTGTGAACTGAAATTCCTGATCTACGATCAGCAGACTGATATCCAGGTAAGCGCTGCTTCGATCCAGAAGCTGCTGGAGATTGCGGCTGGAAGTGGAGAGATCTTTTAAATCCCAGATCCAGTCCTGAAACTCCCGAAACAAAGACAGCGCCCGGTTTACCGCTTCCATCATCCGGTCCGCCGGGCAGAAGAGAAAATAGCCGTTCTCCTTTAACGTTCCGGAGGCAGGATCTTCCTCTTTCAGATACAGAACATGATCCCGGGAAGAGGGCTGCCGTTTCGGCGTGAGAAAGCCAGGAAGAAGATACAGCGCATCTTCCTGACCGCCGCAGTCGTCCCAGAGCAGAATCTTTTTTAAAATCTGCCGGTGGTTCCAGGTCCCCCGGTGTCTGGTTTTGTAAAAACGGCTGAGCTGATAATCAAAAATACTGAGAGTAAAGGGAAATTCCATATGCGATGCTCCTTTGCTATAGATTGTAGTAAAGCCCGAAAAAAATGTCAACAGACTGTGGATTTAAATTCCTGATTTTAACCTGCATAATAGAGGACAGCAAGGATACTCATTTTTAAGTAATTGCGAAACAAGCTTGTAATTATGGTTGAAAGAAGGGATGTTATCTA
>ERZ1643246.2188-NODE-2188-length-19234-cov-6.289588_pt1 | contig 19234 bp, 14 predicted proteins | sample MGYA00579265_ERZ1643246 | MGnify/ENA primary metagenome ERZ1643246 (study PRJEB29033, sample SAMEA4952261) | chicken gut metagenome | biome: Broiler Chicken; feature: Gastrointestinal Tract; material: Caecum | place: Ireland | collected 2018 | study: Broiler...
TTTGGATAACGCCGCTTCGAAACCGCAGCAATAAATTCGGGACTGATTGATTTTCGTTTGGATTTGAGATATTCGTCCTGTACTGCAATGTACAAGGACACCGCCTGGTCGATAATCCCTTTGGATTCTTCATAAAACGCTTCAACCAATTCTTCCGTAAGGTCAATATGCTCATCAAACCACTGGTAACAAAAAAGCTGGCTCATGACGTGGGAAAAGAATTTTTCATTCCCGCAATAACCCGAAGCATTGATTTCCCGACCAAGCCGGCGCGCAGTCCGCTGCTCTTTGAACATTTTGACGTAGGCTTCCGTCGTGCCGACTGCGCAGAAAGCCATCTTCGTTTCGTTTGTGATGACCATCAGTGCTTCAAAGCTGGATTCCTTAGTGGTTTTAAAATCAATGAGCTGAATTTCGTCTAAAATAATAGTTCCAATGGCGAACAGCTCAATCAGCTCGATGACCTTGTTCATTTTGCCGGCCAGCGTCTTTATCCTATCGATTTGCTTTTGATAGATATCGGTATTCAGCGCAAAGTCAATGGCTTTTCCGATGCCAGAATACAAGGCTGAGAAGTTGGAATTGGGCTGACAGGAAATCGTCAAGTAGACGATTTGGGAATAGACCTCTCCATCAATATGGTGTCGGATGACCTGCGGGTAGCGGCTGACAAGGATTTTGATGGCGCTTGATTTTCCACAACCGGAGAATCCCAGCATATTGAATCCAGTGTTTGCGGCTTCGGAAACGTCGCCCACCAATTTAATTCTTTTTACGCCGTCCTCATACACTTCGCGCGGCTTTCTGAGGCGGTAAGAATCGCAAAGAGTGCGGTAAAACTCCATTTCCAATTCCTGCTCAAACGGAAGCGCTACGCGAACGGTGCGAATCTGATTGACCAAAAAGCGACGCTCCAAACGAGAAAGTTGCTTTTCGGCCACATCGTATTGATTTAGGCCATATGTATAATGTCGTGCGACTTCACCGATGTCGGTAAGCGGATACGGCAGGGCTTCAATATAAGGGTTGCCAACATCCATGGGCGCTTTTGCTTTATGGTAAATCGCATCTACCACTGACCCGTTTCCGCCCGCAGCATATTCTTGGTCGCTGTATTCGTACCCTTTACTCATTCATCAAACTCCTCCTCATTGAACTCCCTAAGTGCGTCGCTGGCGCTAACAGGAAGAATCGGCCCATTCCCTTTTTTCGGAAGCGATTGTACAGCAGCTGTTTCTATAACCGTTTCCTCTTTAGGGATTATGGGCATTTGCTGTGCGCGAGCCTTTTTCTCGGCTGCACGATTCGCCCGCAAATTTTCTGTGGAAGGACTAAGATGCCGCTTTTGTGCTTCGGAAACAATTTTGGCTTGCCGGTCACGAATGGCGATATCCATCTGCAAATTTGTTTCACGTCCTATGGCGTCATCATCCTTTTTCTTGTTGTGCAGTGCATTGTATTCCGACAATGTCATTCCCTCATATTCTTTCATGCCGGTTTTTTTATAATTCAAAGATGCCGTCATCAGCTTTCCTTCTCGGATATAGTATAAATGGCCGATGTTGCGCGGGTCGATGCAGGCGCTTTCTAATTTCTTCTTGCCATGAGTAGACGCCAAGTACATATCACGCAGCAACGCTTCGTCTTGCAAATTGATATAAAACAATCCTTTGAAGGTGATTCCTGCGCGGCCGACAGAGGCTTTGACCGGCAACAGAAGCGAGTGACGGAACATGACTTCATTTGTAATGGGGCGAGGGCTACCGTTCAATGATACGCCATACTTCCAAAGGTCAATCGGGCAGGGCTCTACATTCTGCTGGCGCATATCCTTTGTCAACGGATACTTTTCCATATATTTGCGGTTATGCCCGACAATGTAGGTGAGTAAAACCGCCTCAAACTCCTGGATGTTGAGGGTGGCCTCCTGGTGGTGGTTAGAGTCATATCGTTTTTCAATCAACCCTTTCCCTTCCAACAGTGAATTCTGTGCAGCATGGATTTGGTGAAAAAGCTGCTCGACCTGCCCCTTTAAGGAACCCGTCGCCGGGGAAACCAATTCTTTTGCAACACCCAATTTGCAGCAAATCGTATCCATCGCGTGAGAAATATATTCGGCGCCATAGTCACTGCGAAGACGAAGCGGCAAGATTTTGGACGGCCATTCATTTGCCCCAATTTGAATGCCGAATCGATTGCACAATTCTTGCTTGTCATCCAGAAGATTCAAAAAGCAGTTGGTGATTCCCAGTACGCTGTTGTTGTCAAACGCAACGGAGTAGGCAACAATCATACGGGTATATACGTCTATCATGACATATACGATGGGGCGGCCGACCGTCACAGACGGGTTTTCAACCGATACCAGCGAAAGGTCGATTTCACACTCGTCTACTTCCCACAGGTCGCCCGGCCCCATGACGCCCTGCAAATTGTCAGAGAGTAAAAGCCGTTTGTTGTTCCGTTGCTCACGAGCGGACGTTTTTGCTTTATCGATTTCCTCCTGTGGAACGCGGACTCTCGTATAGTTCAAAAATTGTTTGAGGGTAGGGCGCAGATTATCCGGTAAAACGCTAACACGTATTCCTGTAGGTGTCTCTTCTTCGTTGATGAAATGCTTTTCAATCATGGTCATGTAAGCATCTTTTTTAGTCTTTGCCCTTCCGATTAAAAAATCTTTGATTGCTTCATCAAAATAGGTTCTGATTTCATCTGTCAGGGGAACGCCTTTTCCCAAAGCGTTCATTGTAGGGTGCCCTGTTTTCTTGGAGTACTTATAGGGGTTTCTTTTCCCGGAACGAAGTGAACGTCCGTCCACAATGGCAGCCATATCAAGACCGCTTTGGAGGAATCTGCGAATGGCTCTCCATGCAGCATCCCGCTGAATTCCCAAATCTTCCATTGTCTTCTTCAAGTTGGTTTTGGTTGTTTTTCCATACAATTTTTCATATAGCGGACCATACTCTTGCATAATAAACTGCATCAGCGCTTGTTTCTTTAAATAATTTTCATCTTTTAAATCGGGCAGCAGAATATTGGATGAATTGCTTTTTTCTACACGTGCGGCTCCTTCAGTAGCCCATTTAACTAAATCCTTTGAAGGCAACAAAAAAATGGTCAGTTTTTTTGTGTTCATTTCGCAAAGCGAAAACAAACCGGCCCTGTAACCGATGACTCTGTATTGAGTCTGCTCAATCGTGATAATATCCGTAACACGGATTTCTATTTCAGCCATTTTTTCAATTCTCCTTTGTGTTCATGAAGCAAGTCCCGAAAATTTAGCGGCTTTGTCATATCTACGACTATCAGTTTTCTGGCGATAAGCTTTTTCAGCAGGGAAATTTCATCCGGGAAAAATTCCGCGTTATAAAAGGCAACGACATTGCGGATGTTGTCAGCCATCGCGCGGTTCATTTCGTCTTTTGTGAACAGACGAAACGGTACGCCTTGCTTTTCCCAATACATTTTTTCGATATACGCTTTCTCAATAAGTCGATTTTGAGATTTGAACCCTTCCAAACTGCTTTTCACGGAAATCGCGATTTCTCCATTGGTTCGTGTCACAAGGAAATCTGTCGTCATCACAATCGGGTTCCCTTGACGGTCCGCCGGATGCTTGATGCCATAGTTTTCCGCGATTTGCATCGTTTGCGCAAGGTCGAGCGGAAACTGCTCCCGGACGTCCAGCGTTTTGTCATCCCACCGGAGCAGATACCAGGCGATTACCTCTCCTTGCGAGAGCAGGTGTATCTGGCGGCCGGTTTTCCAGTCAATCGGGTTTGCTGCCGTCCCCCTGGAGCCAAACTCTCCCGTTTGTATCCAAGGCTTATAATCTGCCCCGGTTCCGGTGCCCCGGTGCTCCTTGAATTTTCCTTTTTGCGATTTTCTGCGCATGTGTTATCCTCGCTCTTTTAGTCGGTATTGCCCGCGACCGGTCCTCTCAGCAATTTGCAATTCTGCCATTTTTTGCAGTATCCGCTTGGCGGCATCATACGACCCGCCACTGTATTCCTGCATTTCCCGTATCGTGACGGGAGCCGTTTTTTGTTTCATATAGCGAATGAACATCTGACGCTTTTCCCCGGAAGTAAACTTTGAGCAGCGGGGGCAAGTGGGATTCTTGCGAAATTCGTAAATTTCCCGCTGAAACTCGTACCCGCACTTGTGGCGGATGGTAAAACTGGAGCCGCTGCCGGTAAAACCGCCTATATACTCAAAATCAGGTGCTATCTCCTTGATTTCCGCCCGCAGCGTTTCTTCCGAGCGGAGGAATCTGGGCTTGCACTTTTTGCACCAGGGCCGCAGCAAAAATTTCTTGTATCCAATCGTAAAGGTTTGACCGCAATCCTCATGCAAAATCGTCACCCGCTCTTTTTGGTACTTTACCAATTTAAAATTCCCAAATTGACGGATGGTGTTTTGGATTTCTTGCGGCGTGTGATAGTAATTACAACGGCACCGGCTTCCGCCCAGAAAGTCGAAAGCTCGTATCTCCAACACTTTGCCGCAAGTATGCCGCAGCCGAACGTTTCTCGCCATTCCCTCATAAGGAGAAAGAAGCTCGTACCCGCCCACATGCTCCACATAGTTCTCGAATCGCTCCGCCTCCGTCATCTTTGCTTGACAGTGAGGGCACTGAAAACCGAGATTGAACCCGTTTGCGTTCATACAAAAATGTGTCCCGCAAACGTGCCGGAATTCTGTTATGTTCCCGGCTCCCTGTAAAATCGTATATCCGGCCACGGGCTTCGCGGTTTCATTTGAGCCGATACCGTCTTTCAATTCTTCTACGCTCACGACCTTCATCAAATCCCGAATCCCATTTTCGAATCCAATGTACCTGCTTAGATTTGCCCCGCGACGGTTGGCAAAACGCATGAGCTGCTTAATATCACAATCGATATGCGCTTGCCAAAAATCATGTGCATAGCGCGCGTAGGCAACATCTTCCGGGGTTACCGGCATTCCGTCCAAGGAGCATCCGTGCTTCCAGCAGGCCCGCACACCGGGCAGATTATGAGCCACCCGAATATATGGCTGCTCCTGCTGGCATTCCGGGCAAACGTTCGCCGTTTTGATAAAGCGATTGATGGAACTCCCCATCGGTACGCCGGATACGGACAGCATAATTTTGCTCTGCTGGTAGGCCGTCAAAAAAGGCGCTATCGCCGGATACTCCGTATGATTCACGAGCAAATCATAAAGTGAAAACCCACACTGTTCGCAAAAGTACAGCAAATACTGATTTGTACAACTCAAAGTGTTTTGAATGGCCTTTTCTGCCTTTTGTGGGCACACATAGGCTTTCAAAAAGCGCGTCGGCGAATCAATCCCGTTTTGTGCGGCAAGACGCACGAACCAGGAAGCCAATAATTCATTTTTATATGGGTGCAGTAAAATCCCCAACATGCCCAAGCACCTCCTCAAGCAAGTCGGCCGTGAAAACCGGAGGTTGTTTTCATGCTTTAATTATATCATTTATCAGTTTTAATAAAAATATTAGGCATTAAAAATAAGATGGTTATATGCTAAACCAAAAAAATAAAGATATATAAACTATTAAATAAATAATGGTTATAGATGACAAGCTCATTGTTTTGTGCTATACTGTTCTCAGAAGAAAATGACCGTTGGACGTTCTATATGGATATAGGGAGCTGAGCAAAATGTCTCGCAGGGCAAAAGAACCCGTGGCAGACGAGGCCCGTACCAGGCGGCTGGGGTTGCCGGAATTGATGGTGCAGGCAGGTCTTGGCGATGATTCCAGCTATTACGTTTTCCCGAATCCGGGCGCCATTATCCAATGCCCAAACTGCGGAAGTCTTGCCGTGAAAATCCACACAAGTCGGACCCGCGTGCTGCAAGACATTCTGCCACAAGCGCAAGGGGCGGCGCGTTTTGTCGAACTTCACTTCCAGTACAAGAGCTATCTTTGTCCCGATTGCCAAACGGTGTTCACCCCGGCCTATCAATTCGCCGCGCCGAAATCTCGCGTGACCCGCCGCTTCGAGGATTTCCTGGTCCGCGAATCCATAAACCGTTCGCTGGAAAAAGTCAGCGATATAGCAAGGCAGGCGCTTTCGGCACCCGCCATCAAGCTTATGACAGACCGCTGGGTGCAGGACAAGGAATCCACGCAGCCACCACTGTATACGCCGCAAACACTATGTCTGCTTTCGTATGAGCGCCCACAGGCGCTTGCTTTGCTGGTACTGGCGGTCGAAGGCGGCCAGGTCTACTTGACCGATGTTCTGCCGGACGCCGGCACAGATGCCATCCGCACGTACTTACGCCGGTGCGAACTGCCGGCTATCCATCAGGTGCTCCTCGACATGACGGAAACCGTGTGGGAAACTGTCGCGGAAACGCTACCGCGCACGGCATTTTTGGTGGACCCCGGATTCTTTTACACCCTGGTGCGGGAACAGCTCCGCGCCACGGCCGGGGAAAAGATGCGCTGGCTGCCCATGCCGGACAAGATGGAGGTCATCTTGACGCCGCGCAAAAAAATCCTGGCGAGCCAGCAATATACGCTGCAAAAAGCCCTGACCCGCCGCAGTGAACTGGTCAACCTGTATAACGCGATGGACAGCCTGTATGAGATACTGACGACCAACTGGTCAGAACAACGCTTGCGAGACTGGGCCGGCACCATCTGCACAAGCGGCCCGGCCGAGGTAGCGCCCATCGCCCAGCGGATGCTGGATAGTATGCCGAACATCTGCCTGTATGAGAAAGCCGGGTTCCCGGCCATGAAGTTCAGCAGCATTGGCGAGCAGATGGCCTCCCTTGCCGCCTCGCTGCGGCCGTGCTCGTTCACACTGGAAAAAGCGCGGCTGCTCTATTTGAACACGCCGGATACGATACAGGTCGAAGGCCGGCCCGCACGCCGCCTTGGCGTACCCATCGAGAAAGTTTTTACAACGCTGAGAGAGCTAAAACAAGAACAGGAAAGGATTTTTGAACCGTGACCCAGAGCAATGCAAAAATCGCCGAAGTCGGCAAAAACGCCCGCGAAAAAGAAGCCCTGATTTGGAACATCGCCAACAGCCTGTACGGCGCTTTCAAGCCGCACGAATATGGCCTGGTCATTCTGCCGATGGCCATCATCAAGCGCTTTCATGACTGCCTGCTGCCCACGCTGGACGCTGTGTGGGAGCAGGACGAAAAGCTGAAGACCATGCCGGCCGAGTTGAAGGCGGGCTTTTTGAAGCGCGCTTCCGGCTATGAATTTTACAACACCAGCCACTACACGTTCGCCAACCTCCAGTCTGACCCCGAAAACATCGCGGATAACTTCCGCGATTACCTCAACGGCTTTTCGGAAAACGTGCAGGACATCCTGAGCCGCATGAACTTTGACGCCGCCGTGAGCCGCATGGTCGAGGCGGGGGCACTGTACCAGGTCATCGTGGATTTTGGCTCCGACAAGGCCGACATGAGCCCCGACAAGGTCTCCACGGTAGATATGGGCTATATTTTTGAAAACCTTGTGCAGCGGTTCTCGGAATCGTATGACGAGGAAGCCGGCGCCCACTTTACCAGCCGCGACATCATCTACCTGATGTGCGACCTGCTGACCACCGGCGAGACGCTGACGCCCGAAGAACAGCGCAATGGCATCCGCCGCACCGTGTACGATATGGCGATGGGCACCAGCCAGATGCTGACCTGCATGGAAGAACGGCTGAAAATGTTGGACGAAAACGCCGACGTCAGCACCTTTGGGCAGGAAATCAACCCCTTTACCTACGGTATCGCCAAGGCGGATATGCTGATTCACGGCGGCGACCCGGACAATATGCAGTTTGGCGATACCCTGTCTGATGATAAGTTCCCCGGCTATCAGTTCGACTTCGTCATCTCCAACCCGCCGTTCGGCATCGACTGGAAGCGGGAAGCCCCCGCCGTGGAAGCCGAAAACAAGCGCGGTGATGCGGGTCGCTTTGGCCCCGGCCTGCCCAGCAAGAGCGACGGCCAGATGCTGTTCCTGCTCAACGGCGTGAAAAAGCTGAAGGACACCGGCCGCATGGCCATCATCCAGAACGGCTCCAGCCTGTTCACCGGCGACGCCGGCTCCGGCCAGAGCAAAATCCGCCAGTATTTGATTGAGAACGACTGGCTGGACGCCATCGTCCAACTGCCCAATAACAGTTTTTACAACACCGGCATTGCGACCTATGTTTGGATTGTCACCAAAAACAAGCCGCAGGAGCACATTGGCAAAGTGCAGCTGATTGACGCCAGCGGGTGCTACGAACCCCGCCGCAAACCCATCGGCAATAAGCGCGCGGACATTACCGACGCCTGCCGCGAACTGATTGTGCGCGCGTATGGCGAGTACCGCAGCGAAACGTATACGGTACAGACGCCGGAAGGCCAGCGCCTTATCTGCAAAAGCAAGGTGCTGGACAGCGTGACCTTTGGCTATAACAAGGTCGTGGTCGAGACCCCGCTGTACAACAGCGATGGCAGCAAGGTGCTCAAGCGCGGCAAGCCGGTAGCCGACGCCGCCAAGCGTGATACGGAAAACATCCCGCTGGAAAAAGACATCGACGACTATATGCGTGAGGAAGTTCTGCCCTATAACCCGGACGCCTGGGCGGACAGCGGCAAGACCAAGGTGGGCTATGAAATTCCTTTTACTCGTGTATTTTATGAGTACAAGCCTATTGAGCCGGCCGCTGATATAGCCCGCCGCATTGTAACCCGTGAACACAGCCTGACGCAGAAGCTGCGGGACCTGTTTGAGGAGGATGCATAAATATGGAGTGGATGCTGCCAGAGCAACGGCTCACGGTATCAGAAACAGCTGACATTGTGCGAGACATGCAGCAAATTATAAGCCGGTCTCAAACAGCGGCCTACCAAGCGGTCAACAGTGCGCTGGTACAAAGAAACTGGTTGATTGGATACCGTATAGCCAGGGAGGAACTGAAATCGGATGACCATGCTGAAAACTATGGGTTGGAAGTAATCAAAAAGCTGTCTCGCAAACTGACAGAATTGTATGGAAAGGGCTTCACAAAAACCAACTTATACAGCTTCTATTCTTTTTATAAGACATACCCGGAGATTTTCCACACAGCGTGTGGAAAATCTGAGCCGCTGCTGTCTTGGTCGCATTATCGAACATTGCTACAGGTTGCGGACCCGGAAGCCCGTACCTGGTATGAGAGGGAGGCCCGGCAGCAAACATGGAGCGTGCGTACCTTGCAGCGAAATATTTCCAGCCAATATTATTATCGAATCTTGAAAACACAGCAAAAACAGCTTCCGACAACACAGGAAAATCCAGCCCAGGCAAAGCTGGAATTTATCAAAAATCCTGTTGTGGTAGAGTTTTTGGGCCTGACCGCAGATTCATCTTTTAATGAAACGAAATTGGAGCAAAGCATTATCACCAATTTGCAGAAATTCCTGATGGAGCTTGGAAAGGGTTATGCCTTTGTAGCAAGGCAGCAGCACATTCGGACAGAAAAGCAGGACTACTATATTGACCTTGTATTCTACAATTATATTCTGAAATGTTTTGTGTTGATAGATTTAAAAACGGAGAAAATCACCCATCAGGATGTAGGGCAAATGGATATGTATATCCGTATGTTTGACGAACACAAGCGCGGAGAAGGCGATGGGCCTACGCTTGGTATTGTTCTTTGTGCGGATACGGATGAGGATATAGCACGTTATTCTATATTGCACGGTAACGAACAACTGTTTGCGAGTAAATATCGTCTATATCTGCCTACTGATGCAGAACTGCGCGCGGAAATCGAGGCACAGAAAGCTATATTTTACTTGCAGCAAGGGGAAGAAGGTGAAACCGCAGATGGTGAATGAGGCCAAACAAAAGCCCCCGCGCCGCTACGAGAAAATGCGGGACAGCGGGGTAGCATGGATTGGGATGGTGCCGGAAGGGTGGACGTCTTTTCTACTCGGGCAACTTGTAAAACAAGTAAAGAATAAAAACGTCTTGTTGCAAGAGCGCAATCTCCTCTCCTTAAGCTACGGAAAAATCAAACGTAAGGATATTGAAACAGCAGAGGGACTTGTGCCTGCATCTTATGATGGCTATAACATCATTGAGAAAGGAGATATTGTTTTACGACTTACCGACTTGCAGAATGACCATACAAGTTTGCGTGTCGGGTTGGCAACGGAAAGAGGTATCATCACTTCGGCATATTTAACGCTTCGCCCTCTAAATTCTGTCTTTCCCGCCTTTTTGTATTATGCCTTACACACATTTGACGTAAGAAAAGGCTTCTACGGTATGGGGGCGGGTGTCCGCCAAGGATTGAAATATGATGAAATAAGACAAATTAAAGTCGTTTTGCCCGCGCTTATAGAACAACATACTATTGCTAATTTTTTGGATAAAAAGTGTTCGGAAATTGACGCTATCATTGCCGACGCCAAAGCCAGCATTGAGGAGTACAAAGCCTGGAAAGCCAGCATCATCTATGAAGCCGTCACCAAGGGCCTTGACCCCCACGCCGAAATGAAAGACAGCGGCGTGGAGTGGATTGGGGAAATTCCAGAAGAATGGTATGTATGTAAAACATTATTTGTCCTTCAAATGCCAATTACTGATGGCCCGCACACAACGCCCGAATTGTATGCCGCCGGTGTCCCCTTTGTTTCTGCTGAAGCGGTTTCCTGTGGTAATGGGCGTATAGACTTCAACCATATACGAGGATATATTTCTGAAGGGTTCTATCAAGAATGCTGCAAAAAGTACATTCCTCAAAAAGATGATATATATATGATTAAGTCCGGTGCAACCACTGGCAAAGTGGCCATCGTAGATGTAGATACTAAATTCACGATATGGTCTCCTCTTGCCGCGTTTCGTGTGAACCCCAAAAAAGTTTTACCACGCTATTTATTTTATTTCCTACAGTCTCCGGCTTACCAAAAACAAGTAGAGTTGGGTTGGTCATTTGGCACACAACAAAACATAGGGATGCGTACGCTTGAAAAGCTCAAAATATGTGTTCCGCCCTTATCTGTACAGCAGGAAATCATTCGCTATTTGGATGAAAAAAGTAATAAATTGGATGCTATTATTAAAGAAAAGACAGATTTAATTTCCGACCTTGAATCCTACAAAAAGTCCCTCATCTATGAAGTGGTGACCGGCAAACGGAGAGTCTGTTGACAGAAAGGTATACCATGACAGAAAAAATTCTTGACGTCCTTAAATCCTTCAGTGAAATCTTCGACAAGCATTTAGTACCGGCAGTCCTTTCTTTTGTCCTTGGTATCGCGGTTTACCTTTACGTTGGCGATACATACTGGATGGTTAACCGTTTATCCACTGTTGTATTTGTCGCTTTTGTCGCGTGTATCGCTTTTTTGTCTATCACGCTTCTTTTATGGTTCGTATCAAAGGTCAAACATTGGCGTGCCAAGAAAGGTGACGAGGAATATTACCGGAAGCAGGAAGAAGCTGAACAGGCAGAGAATGATAAAAGACTGAGAGACCTTTTTGACTCTTTGCCGAACGATATTATTGAAATCGTTAAGCAACTTTTAGAAAGCAATAACACACCTGTTAACGTTGAACCCAACAAATTAAATGAAGAGCGTCTTATGTATACACGCGGATATTCAACGCGTGGGCACGGTGAATTTCAAACGAATATTATGATTTGTAAACAACAGTTCTTGAAAAATAATCGTTGGTGCTATACGGTCAAGTTACAAGATGATGCATTCAAAGCAGCCAAATATCTTGTAGAAAAATATGGGACGCTAACTCGTTACGATTTCTAAGTTTGTATAAACCCACTTTTACTAAAAGGCACCGAAGGGCGCTTGGTGAATACAAAGGGAGATAACTTATGGAAGACTTTGTACCTTATCGAACAGGAATTATTGAGTGTGGAGATAAAAATCTCGTTTTTTTCGGAGAAGATTATACTTTTTACTTTATGGTTCCACTTTTCGAGCCGTTCGGAAGTAAAAGGGAATATTCGTTGAAAGCAAACGAGAACGGCTTTTTGTATGGAACCACGCATGACAATCATTCAATAGCTATTTATATCGGCGATTTTGATAGAGAAATATATGGCAAACAAGCAATAAAAACAAATCTGTTTTTAGTTGAACCGGGCAATCTTAACCCTTATCCGCGCAAACGAAATGTTAAATACGACGCAATTGACTTTGTCGGCAAAAAATTGAGCCGCGTATTCATGCCACATGCGCTTACATTTATTCGAGAGGTCGGAAAACCACAGCGCATTGAATATCATAGCGACGCGGAAACTTATCATTTTACCTCGGGCAAAATTTCATATACGCTTACTGTTCAGTCTCTCACTCCGACCAGCATCGGCATTAAAGGAAGTAGCGTAACAAATGAGGATGTACGTATAAGATTGGCCTTCAACCAACCCCAGACTGGCGCTGATTTAATAAAGCACATTGAGAACATTCGTATTCTTCTTTCTTTTATGACGTTTCGAACGGTTGTCGAATTCGATAAAGTGGCATTATTGGAAAAAGACGAGAGTCATCCTGATGGTTACTGCAAAATGTGGGATGTTTTTCTAAAGCAACCTTTAGACGATAGTCGAAAAAACAATATGAAATGCATTACCTTTTTCGACTTAGGTACTGCTACTGAAAATCTGTTGGAGACCATCTATAGTAGTGTGGAAAGGCGTCCCTCATACTCTTTGGGATTTATTCCCGAATCGGATTCGGACGTCAGTCATTTTGATAATGACACAATAAGAGCAGTATGCGCTGGACTGGAATGCGAAATAGCGTGCTCTTGTTTGCAGAATGACGAAGAATCGAAACAAATAAAATTGCTTGCTGAAGAGGTAAAATCTTTTGTAAGCAAGCGTCGGAAGGCATCTTATCCTTTAATAACGGATGATAACTACTTGAGAATCAAAGGTGATGTAAGCCATTGGGGAAAAACGGCAACATCTAATATAATTGCACTATATCATTTGCATGAAACGGCAATGCAAATTGTTTGTGGAAAAATCCAACAAAGTATAACAGATAAAGATATTCACGACCTTGTACAGTATCGGAATGATATAACGCACGGAAGCTTTCGGGTAAATAATATCAAAATTGCAAATACCGCTTATGTTTTAGAATGTCTTGTGTATTGCTGTTTACTCTCCCGTATCGGTGTCGAAGAATCCAAGATTGAAGAATTGTGCCGGATGAAAATAGGAAGTTGAAGTTTGTTTCATTCACAGTGTAGACATATTAGCGAGGTGTCCACCCATGTCCATCCCCCTCTACCACGGCAGCAACACTGTCGTTGAATTCCCCGAAGTGCGGCGCACGAAGTACACCAAAGATTTTTCCTGGGGTTTCTATTGCACCAACAACTATGACCAGGCCCGCAAGTGGGCCAACCGTAATCCGCACGGCGTCGTCAACTTCTACACCTACACGCCGGACCCCGCCCTGCGCGTGCTGAAATTCGACGGCATGAGCGACGAATGGCTGGACTTTATCGGCTGCTGCCGCGCCGGGTTTGTCCATGACTACGACATCGTCGAAGGCCCGATGGCGGACGATACCATCTGGAACTATGTCAACGACTTTTTGGCGGGCAACATCAGCCGCCAGGCGTTTTGGGAGCTGGCCCGCTTCAAACACCCCACCCATCAAGTCAGCTTCCACACCATTCGGGCGTTGGCCTGCCTGGAATTTGAAAGGAGTGAACCTCTCCATGACCGCTAAGCGAAAAGACGACGTCTACTACGTTTGCAGCCTTATCGAATTCATCGCCCGCCAAACCAAAAACCATCGCGGTACGGTGGCGGCGCGCATCGGGCACGACGGTATCGCCCGCCTGCTGGACGCCGCCGAGGTCAACCACTGCCTGAGCTTTGAGCAGGTGGCGGATGAGGTGATAGAAGCTTACGGTATCACCCCCGGCGACTTTGACACCGTCGCCGGCTGCGAATACACGGTGCCCGGCTACCTGGACATCGGCCGCGTCTACCAGACCCTGGTGCTGGACACCATGCAGGACGATGCCGCGCAGGCCATTCTCGATGTGTTTACCTCGTTCCTCAGCGATGAGATTTCCAACTTCAATTCCAGCGTGTATTACAGCAACCCGGATTACCTGCGCTGCTCCTACCTGGAAGGCAAACTGTTGGCGTAAAGGAGTGCCCCCATGCCCGACAACGAAAAACAATTTGAGACCGATATCGAGTCTTTTCTGATTTCCCCGGCCGGCGGCTGGCAGAAGGCCACCGACGCCGGCTATCGCAGCGAAATCAGCAAAGGCATGGCGCTGGACCTGGAGACTTTGCTGCAATTTGTGCAGAGCACCCAGCCCATCACCTGGCAGCGGTTTGTGCGCCAGTGCAAGGTGGAACCGCAGCGCAAATTTTATAAAGCCTTTCAGGACGCGGTGGACGCCGATGGCCTGATTGCGGTGCTGCGCCACGGGTTCCGTTATCGCGGCATGGAATTCCGCGTCTGCTATTTCAAGCCGGAATCCACCCTGAACGCCACCGCGAACCGCAACTACCAGCAAAACATCTGCCAGTGCGTCCGCCAGTGGCATTACACCCACGAAAACAACAACAGCGTGGATATGATGCTGGCGGTCAACGGTATCCCGGTGGTGGCGTTGGAGCTGAAAAACCAGTTGACCGGCCAAAGTATCGACGACGCCAAAATGCAATGGATGAACAGCCGCGACCCGCGCGAAGATTGCTTCCGCCTGAACCGCCGTGTGCTGGCGTTTTTTGCCGTCGACCTGTACAACGCCGCCATGACCACCGAGCTGAACGGCGAAAAAACTTATTTCCTGCCGTTTGACCAGGGCAGCAACGGCCCCGGCCAGGACGGCGGCGCCGGCAACCCCGCCACCGAAGACGGCGACTATGTGACCTCGTACCTGTGGAAAGAGGTTCTGCAAAAGGACAAGCTGCTGGATATTTTGCAGAAGTTCATCAGCTTCCAAGTCACGCGCGAGCACATCCGCCAGCCGGACGGCAGTATGCGGCAGGTGGTCAAGCGGCGGGTCATCTTCCCCCGGTATCACCAGTTGGACGTGGTACGCAAGCTGATTGCCGACGTTAAAGAGAATGGACCTGGCCATAACTACTTGATTCAGCACAGCGCCGGGTCCGGCAAGTCCAACAGCATCGCCTGGACAGCCTACCGCCTGGCCAGCCTGCACAATGAGGATAACGAGCCGATTTTCACCTCGGTCTTTATCATCACCGACCGCACAGTGCTGGACGCCCAGTTGCAGAACACTGTCAGTGGCTTTGACCACACGCTGGGCAGCGTGGTCAACATCGACGAAAAGAAGAACTCGGCGGACTTGTTGCAGGCCATCCGGGACGGCCGCCGCATCATCATTACCACGCTGCAAAAGTTCCCGGTCATCTACAAAGAAGTGGGTGATACCACCGGTAAATCCTTTGCCGTCATCGTGGACGAAGCGCATTCCTCCCAGACCGGCACCAGCGCCATGAAGCTGAAAGCCGCTCTGGCCGATACCTCTGACGCGCTGAAGGAGTACGCCGAACTGGAAGGCATTGCTGAAGACGAAGAGGATGCCCGCCAGGATAAGCTGGTGCAGGAGATGGTCGCCCAGGGCCAGCACAAAAACTTGAGCTTCTTTGCCTTTACCGCCACCCCAAAGGACAAAACGCTGGAGATTTTCGGCGTGCCGATGGCCAACGGCAAGTTCCGCCCGTATCATATCTACTCGATGCGGCAGGCCATTGAAGAAGGGTTCATCCTGGATGTTCTGGCCAACTATACCACCTACAAGACCTGCTACCGCATTGCCAAAAACACGCCGGACAACCCCGAAGTGCCCACCGCACAGGCCACCAAGCTGATTCGCCGCTACTCAGAGCTGCACCCCTACAATTTGCAGCAGAAAGCGGCCATCATCGTGGAGACCTACCGCGACATCACCCGCCACAAAATCGGCGGGCGCGGCAAAATGATGGTGGTCACGGCGTCCCGCCTGGCGGCGGTGCGCTATGTACAGGAGATTCGGCGCTATATTGCCGCCAACCATTATGACGACCTGGAAGTGATGGTCGCCTTTACCGCTTCGGTAGTTGACCCGGACGACCCGCAGGGCATCGAATACACCGAAAGCGGTATGAACGTCGACAGCAACGGCAACCATGTGGCCGTCACGCAGACGCAGAACGTCTTCCACGATGAGGGCAACATCCTGGTGGTGGCCGAAAAATTCCAAACCGGTTTTGATGAACCGCTGCTCCACACCATGATTGTGGATAAAAAGCTGCGCGATGTAAAAGCGGTGCAGACCCTCAGCCGCCTGAACCGCACCTGCCCCGGCAAAAACGACACCTATATCCTCGACTTCGTGAACACGGCCGAGGAAATCCAGGCGGCGTTCCAGCCATATTACCAGGAAACGGTCCTGTCGGAAGAAATCAATGTGGACCAAATCTACAAAGTGCAGGAAGAACTCCGCAGCTATAAGGTTTATTCCAACGCCGATGTGGAGCTGGTCGCGGGCATCTACTTTGACCCCAATACCAAAAAGACCGACAGCATCCAGGCGCGGGTGACCAACGCCCTGAAGCCTGCGGCAGAAACCTACAACAAACTAACCGCCGACCAGCGGTACGAGTTCCGCCGTACCATCCGCAAGTTTGTCAAATGGTACAACTACATCAGCCAAATCGTGCGCATCTTCGACAAAGACCTGCACAAAGAATTTGTGCTGTGCTCGTATCTGGTGCATCTGCTGCCCAGCGACCCCAAACAGATTTGGAAGTTGGGCGACCGTGTACGCCTGGAGTATTACCGGCTGGAAAAAACGTATGAGGGTTCGATTGAACTGGAAGAACACCCCAGCGAACTGAAGACCGGCACGAAGAAAGGCGCCGGCGGCGACCGGGAACGCAAAAGCCCATTGGAAGAAATCATCGAAAAAGTCAATGAGTATTACAAGGGCGAGTTCACCGAAGGCGATAAAGTCATGATGGAGAACCTGCGCCGCAGGCTGAACAGCGACCCGAAATTGAAAAAGTCTGCCCAGCAGGACGGACAGCAAATCTTTGAGAAAAATGTTTTCCCCAAGATTTTCGGGGAGACAGCACAAACCTCCTATATGGAGGATTACCAGGCTTACCAGTCCATGTTTAATGACGCCGCCAAATACCGCGCCATCATGGCCGCTATGGCGGAAGTCTTGTACAACGATTTGCGCAAAGAGTAATGTACCATGTTCACCTATTCTGTTACCAGGCGTGCCAAGACCGTACAACAGCCGCATGGCGGGTATCTGCCGCTTTCCCGGTTTGCCCACCACACACTGGAGGATGGCTTTTGCTTGAAAGCGGCAGAGAACATTCCCGCCAGCATCATGGGGCAGACCGTTGACTATATGAGCCGTCTGGTGGCAGGGTTGGAGGTGCCTGAGCACGCCTTTCAAGTTTCGTTGTTCGGCGCGATGATGGCGGGCTGCCCCCATCGGGGAGCTGAGCTTCTTTCTCAAATACATGGCTTGGACGATGCTTCTCTCAGCGCCGCCTGCAAATTATCCAGTTATGACGCCTACTTTCGCTCTCCCAATATGAAGGCGGTACATCCCGTGGAGCCGGGACCGAATCACAATACCCTTTTCAATATCCGTCTGATGATAACCCGAATGGTGAGGTTTCTGTCAGAATATGGGCCTGTCATCGAGAGCGGATTTACCATGGAAGGTGGATACACAGATATCGTCAGCAGTGGCGATGGAGATTTTCTGACAGAGGACACGCTGTGGGACGTAAAAACCTCTAAATTCCCACCCAAATCCAGTGATACGCTGCAAGTCCTGATGTATTACATCATGGGGAAACATTCATGGAATGACTGTTTCCAGACCATCCAAAACATTGGTATCATGAACCCACGGCTGAACCAAATTTGGTTGCTGAATACCAATATGATACCTGCCGCTGTGATTCAAAATGTCAAAAAAGATGTAATTGGTTACTGACACATAGATTGCCAAATGGAGGGCTATTTACTATGAAACATGAATTGTGCATTTCCCGCACGTCCGATGACAAAGCTATGGAGCGTCAAGTGGAATTGTCCAGAGGAAATCGCTTTGAGGAACCGATTTTTTTGACGATATACGATGCGGAAACGGAAAACAAAATCGGTTTTATTCACGGCACAATCTATTTTGCAGACGTCTTATCTGAATTTTGCCCGGAAGTTATCCAACGCGTACAAGACAGCCTCTTGACCGATGGGACAACGCGTTCCATTTTGGAACGGGAATATGCCTCGCCAGCAAACCGCAACGTCCTTATGCTGTTCGAGCCTATCGCCATCGCCAGTTACATTTCGCAAGAAGACGTCTTAGAGGCGCTTCAGGAATTTGTCGAAAGCTATTACGGGTATTCTCTTCACGCTATTTACTCGTACAACTTTTCGGAGGAAGCGCAGCATCAATACCAGCTTGATGGAGGCCAACATGTATTCTATCCCGGCGAAGACATAACTAATGTTGAAGGACTTCTTCTTTACGAGTATGAGTTGTAAACCGTTCGGGTTGCGAGTCGTCTCTATTTCTCGATAAAGCTAAAGAAGGACGCGTTATCTGTTAATATGTTTTGCAAATTTGTGATTCATCAGCATTCTTGAAATCAAGTGCAAATTTTAACACTATAGCGTTTTTTGATAAATAGCGGAACATTTTCAATGGCTCACAGTCCCGCTTATAGAATGGCGGCAGAGTAGGAGGTGAATACATTGCAGGAACGCGAAGCTGCGCTGACACATGTCAGCATTCAAGACGCTGACCTTGGTTGGCGACATATTACCCCGGAGGAGGCTTCCAAGCTATTCCCAAATGAACCGGTGTCTGCGGGTGACAGAGTTTTTATGTGTGAACTTTGCGGGCAATATGTGACGTTTGTTAATAGCCATATATATCAGCGATTCTTTAAGCACAGCAGAGGAGAAGAAAACAAAAACTGTGAAGAACGCATTCAACGTTCACGCAAGTATCCACCATTGCAATTGGGCCGCTATCTGTTACCACTCAGAATTATTTGGAATACGGGTGGACAAAGTTTTTCCCTTGCTCTTGGCGTCCCTCATGTTCATGAGTTCGATGCGGATGCACGGGTTGTAATCACAGGCAAAGAAGCGCAACCGCATATATTTTCGTTGACAGAAGCATCGGTGTACAAGGGGTACAAACGAGATAAAATAGAAATGAGGGGCGATA
>ERZ1643246.2189-NODE-2189-length-19227-cov-5.900323_pt1 | contig 19227 bp, 20 predicted proteins | sample MGYA00579265_ERZ1643246 | MGnify/ENA primary metagenome ERZ1643246 (study PRJEB29033, sample SAMEA4952261) | chicken gut metagenome | biome: Broiler Chicken; feature: Gastrointestinal Tract; material: Caecum | place: Ireland | collected 2018 | study: Broiler...
CTTTATTTCATGTATTCCTTATTTTACGATCAGTCTGTGGAAATTTTTCTTTCCCTTTTTCAGGATAATCCCTTCTCCCGTAAATGCATCTCTGGCAAATACAGTCTTAATATCTGTTACTTTCTCGCCGTCAACAGATGTTCCTCCCTGCTGCACCGCTCTTCTTGCCTCAGATTTGGACGGAACAAGGCCTGCTCTTACCAACATAGTCAGGATGTCGATATTTCCGTCGGTAAAATCATTCTCTGTCAGCTCTGTCGTAGGCATCTCTGCCGCATTCCCTTTGCTGAACAGCGCTCTTGCGCTCTCCTGCGCTTTCGCAGCTTCTTCCTCGCCGTGCACCAGCTTCGTCAGTTCATAAGCAAGGATTTCTTTCGCCGTATTAAGCTGAGCCCCCTCCCAGGAATCCATCTTGTCGATCTCTTCCAGCGGCAGGAATGTCAGCATACGGATACATTTCAGGACGTCTGCGTCAGCCACATTTCTCCAGTACTGATAGAACTCAAACGGAGAGGTCTTCTCCGGATCAAGCCATACGGCTCCGGACTGAGTCTTTCCCATCTTCTTTCCTTCCGAATTCAGAAGAAGCGTGATCGTCATGGCCCCTGCATCCTTACCCAGTTTACGGCGGATCAGTTCTGTTCCCGCCAGCATATTGCTCCACTGGTCGTCTCCGCCGAACTGCAGGTTACAGCCGTATTTCTGGAACAGTGCATAGAAGTCATATGCCTGCATGATCATATAGTTGAACTCGAGGAAACTCAGTCCTCTCTCCATCCTCTGCTTGTAGCACTCGGCCGTCAGCATACGATTTACGGAGAAATGCGGTCCGACTTCGCGGAGCAGCTCGATATAGTTCAGATCAAGCAGCCAGTCGGCATTGTTTACCATGAGCGCTTTCCCCTCGGAAAAATCGATGAACTTGCTCATCTGTTTCTTGAAGCAGTCACAGTTGTGCTGGATCTGCTCCGGCGTCATCATGCTTCTCATATCCGTTCTTCCGGACGGATCTCCGATGTATCCTGTTCCTCCTCCGATCAGGGCGATCGGCTTGTTGCCCGCTTCCTGGAGACGTTTCATCAGACACAGCGCCATGAAATGCCCCACATGAAGGCTGTCGGCGGTCGGATCGAATCCGATATAGAATACTGCTTTTCCATTATTCACAAGTTCTCTGATCTCTTCTTCATCTGTCACCTGGGCGATCAGTCCTCTCGCCTGAAGTTCTTCGTAGATTCCCATCTTTCTTCTCCTTTTCTCTTTCCTTTCTGTGCAGACTCACTGATTATTCTCCGGAATTGCCTCTGATCTTTGAATCATCCGACACATCTCCCTGTAAATGAAAACCGTCCTTACTGCTCTCGCAATAAGGACGGGATATAACCGTGGTACCACCTTAATTCACCGGCTGTCATATCTGATCTCCGGTCTCATTCAGTGCGGTAACGTGCACCACTCCGTCACAGCCTACTGACCGCTACGCGTTCGGTGTGAAACTCCGGGATGTATTCACAAATGTTGATCATGCGCCTCTCATCTGCCGGCTGCTTTCTGTTTTCCCGTTCATCTGCTACTTGTTCCCATCAATGTCTGTATCATATGAAAGCATCTTAGCCCATACATTCTGATTTGTCAAGCAGAAATTACAGCTACTGTCATAAGCTGCAAAATCACAGTTCTCTCAAAATCTCCGCCGCCTGCCTGACCTGCCGCTCATCTGTCTGCCAGATTCCGAATTCATCCAGACCCGATATTCCCATAGGAACTTCCTCGCACCGGAATTCCATTCTGCTGTCCTGTACCTTCTTCCCGGACATATGATATGACGTTATGCCAGTCATCGGATACAGCTGCCGGATCACTTCCGGAGTGATCCCCGCACCTGCCAGTATCTCAATACGTCCGGCAGCTCGTTTCATCAGTTCTGATAAGAGTTTCCGGCCTTCCATAGCTGAACTTTTCTGCCCGCTTGTAAGAATCGTGTCAACACCCATCTGTATACAGGTTTCCATTGTCGCCAGCGGATCGAAGCATACATCGAAAGCACGGTGCATAGTCACTTTCATCATTCCCGCCAGCCGCATCAGCTCTTCCATCTGTTCTTCATTGAGAGTTCCATCCGGCCTCAGTACGCCGATCACCACACCGTCTGCTCCCAGTTCGCGAAACATCTCCACTTCCTCCCGAAGCTGTCGGAATTCAAACTCATCATAGCAGAAATCTCCGGCTCTGGGGCGAAGGAGTACCCTCACCTCAAGATCCGTGTTCTCCTTTACCTGACGGAACAATGCAGGAGACGGAGAAAGTCCTCCGATTGCAAGAGCGGAACACAGTTCAATCCGATTCGCGCCGCCGGCCTGAGCTGCTATGGCCGAAGCTGTGCTGTCCGCACAAATTTCCAGAATCCCGTTCATGCCTCTACTCCGGAATCTTCGACAAAGCCGCCTCATCCGCAACGACCACAACGTCACTGTGGAGCTGCAGGATTGACGCCGGAACTTCCGGAGTCACAGGACCGAAGAATGCCTTTGCCACAATATCCGCCTTTGCCTCTCCGTTGACAATAAGCAGGATCTTCTTTGCCTTCATAATTGTTCCGATCCCCATCGTATAGGCCTGGCGCGGCACATCGTCCGCCGAAGCAAAAAATCTTTTATTCGCTTCTATCGTGCTCTCTGTAAGATTCACGCAATGGGTTGCTTTCGCAAATATGCTGTCAGGTTCATTGAAACCGATATGACCGTTATGTCCAAGCCCCAGAAGCTGAATATCAACTCCGCCCATAGACTCGATGAGTTTCTCATATCTTTCACATTCCTTGTCGGCATCCGGCTCTGTCCCGTCCGGAACATTCGTGTTCTCGAGCTTTATATTCACCCGATCAAACAGATGCTCATGCATGAAATAGTAATAACTCTGATCATTGTCGCGGGTCAGCCCCCTGTACTCATCCAGATTCACCGTCCTGACTTCCGAGAAATCAACGTCTCCTTTCTTATACCATTCTACGAGCTGATCATATGTACCGATCGGCGTAGAACCTGTCGCCAGCCCCAGTACACAGTCCGGTTTCAGTATCACCTGGGCTGACAGTATATTTGCCGCTTTCCTGCTCATCTCCTTATAGTCTTTTGTTTTGTAGATTTTCATATTCCTTTCCTCCTCATCTCTGACTTCCTCTAGAACAGGTATAAGAAAACCAGATTTCCAAAGTATAAAGCCTGCCTTATAACTCAAAAATCTGGTTTCACGTCCCTTTTAATTTCCAGTTTTACCGCTACAACAATACTAGCAATATTCCATATAAAAGTCAAGGAATTTGCTTTGCATGTCCATACTTATCCAAAGGCCTTTACAGCTTCATTGATCATGACTGAACAACCCTTGATTTGCTCCATATCCGCACTGGATACAGGTTCGAGAGGAGCTCTTACGCTTCCGATATCCACACCTCTGTCTTTCAGGATTTCTTTCATTACTGCATAAAGGTTTCCGCGGCATTCACACATGGCATAAATAATCTCATCAATTTTATTCTGGATGATGAGAGCGTCTCCGCATCTCCCTTCGCGGAACGCTTTATCCGCCGCAAGAAACAGCTCCGGCATTACGGCGTAAGTTCCTCCAATACCTCCATCGGCGCCAATCATCCGCCCTGAAATGAACTGTTCATCTGGTCCGTTGAATACAACGAACTCGCCTTTTTTCTCCACGCCTTCGGTTTTAAACATCTGAATATCCTGAACTGGCATAGAGGAGTTTTTTACAGCAATTACCCTTGGATTCTTGAGCATTTCTCTGAAAAGATTCATTGTAAGAGCTGTTCCCGCAAGCTGAGGAATATTATAAATAATAAAGTCTGTATTTGGCGCCGCCATACTAATATCATTCCAGTATTTTGCAATAGAATACTCTGGAAGATGGAAGTAAATCGGCGGAATGGCAGCTATAGCGTCAACCCCAACTTCCTCTGAATGGCGTGCCAGTTCAACGCTGTCTTTCGTATTATTGCAGGCAACATGATTTATGACGGTTATCCTGCCTCTAGCCACCTCCATCACATTTTCAATGACAGTCTTCCGCTCTTCCACACTCTGGTAGATACATTCACCGGAAGACCCGTTAACATATACCCCTTTAACTCCTTTGCCGATCAGATATTCCGTCAGGTTTCTGACTCGTTCCGGACTGATATTTCCCTGCTCGTCATAGCAGGCATAAAAGGCAGGAATGACACCTTTATATTTTTCAAGATTTTCCATATCTGATATCTCCTTTTTTTTAATAAATATGTAAACCTTTTTCAATATCATCCTGTTATCTCACTGACTTTTACAACCCTTCCCTCATAACGTGATTTAGTACATGCATCCGCAGTAGCTATGGCTGCCCTTGCAGCTTCTCCTGTAAGCAAAGGTTTGAACTCGTCACTTGGTTCCATACCATGCATGATATCATTCAAATACTTCATTTCCTTTACCATGATCCCGTGAAGCCAGAGCGGCGGAATCTTGTCAGGATTACCATACTGTATTGCCCCGTCCATTTCCGTGCTGTGATAAATACGCGTACGGTCGTCATCTTCTTCCTTGGTTTCATGTAGCAGGAAATGCTCCTCTTTTCCATCTACTTTCAGTGTTCCGCCCGCATCGAACATATCCAGTTTAATCGCGCCTTTTGTTCCCTGGATAAGCAGATAGTGTTCCGGCCAATGAAATGCCGATCCCCACTCCAGCACGGCATATCGATGATCTGAAAATTTCATATTAATAAAAATCATGTCATCTTCATCACCAAACGCCTCTCCCTGATGCGCAACATTATCCGCATTCATAAATACTGTTTCCGGCATTCCTCCCATTATAAACTGTACACAGTCAAGTTCATGAATATGATGATATAAATGGCCGCCTGATTTTTCTCTTATTTTCTTCCATGAAACAGTCGGCTGCACGTCTTCCCATCCGTTTCTTGCCGAGTGACAATAAAGCACCTTGCCTATTACTCCGTCTTTGATCAACTGTTTTGCATGTCGTACGCCGTTAAAAAAGTTCATTACGTGCCCAGCCATAAACGTTACATGATTTTTTTCACACGCACTGACCATTTCATCACAATCCTTATAGCTTAATGCAATTGGTTTTTCACAAAATACATGTTTTCCATGTTCAGCAGCCTTAATAACAGGTTCTTTATGCAAATAATTAGGTGTTGCAACAATCACACAGTCAACATCATCCCTTGAAACCAGTTCATCCAGACTAGACGCAGCTTCACAACCGATTTCCTTTGCTATCTTCTCCCCGTTATTCGGATCAAAAACAACCGTAACAGCCGCGTCTTCATTTGTCTTCATAATCCTTGCTAGTTCAGCCCCAAAGTATCCTACTCCAACAACTCCATAATTTATCATTTTAATTCCTCCACTAAATTTACTTTATTGTTTATTTTACTGATCCTTCTGATAAACCGCCTGCAATCTTATTCTGTATCAGGCAGAAAAAGATGATTGATGGGATAACGACTACCACAGATGCCGCCATCATATCTCCCCAATCTAATATTTCGGATCCATCAAGCGATCTTAATGCGACAGCAACCGTCATTTTATTTGTATCATTGATCAAAATCAATGAATATAAGAACTCGTTCCACGCATTAATAAAAGTATAAATTGCCGTTGCAACAATTCCTGGCATTACCAAGGGAAGAACGACCCTTGAAAACACTACCAGTTTGTTAGCACCATCTATTCTGGCCGCTTCCTCAATCCCGATAGGAACCGTTTTAAAAAAGCCGACCAGAAGCCAAACAGCGTAGGGTATACTAAAGGAAAGATACACAATGATCAAACCTATACGGGTGTTTGTCAGCCCTACTTTCGCCATCACGATTGAATACGGGATAGCCAATAGAATCGTTGGGAAAATATATGTGGTTACAAGCACTTTCGACATCGCTTCTCCGAAACGGGGAAAGAAACGTACGATTCCATATGCTGCAAGAGAGGCTACAACAATTGCTATTACTGTTGTAACAAGTGCTATTATCACGCTGTTCTTAATATTATTAATAAAATTCAAATCAAAAATTACATGTCTAAAGTAACCCAGGGTTACCGTTTTGGGGAAAAATCCCGTAGGATCCCCTGTCAGTTCTCCTTTACCTTTTATCGACGATATGATTATCCATATTAACGGAAAAGTTGCTACAGCCGTAAGGATCAAAAGATACACATGACAAATTGCATTTCCAAAAAGCTTACCTCGATGCTTCATTATTTTCGATCCTCCTTTTCCCAGTGTGAAATAACGGTAAAGTACACAACACATACAGCCATGAGGAATAAAAATAGTAACACTGTTACCGCAGATGATTTTCCTAAAAGTTTCGTTCCCCAGCCCATATCATAAGCATATACCGGTACCGTCTGGGTTGAACCTGCCGGCCCTCCTCCTGTAATAAGATAGATAAAATCAAAATTATTGAATATCCATACAGTTCTCAATACAACAAGCAGTCCCATTACAACTTTTATATGCGGTAATGTTATGTATAAAAACGACTGCCATGTTCTTGCCCCGTCAATTTCAGCCGCTTCATATTGATCCTGCGGTACTGTCTGTAATGCAGACAGTACATTTACCATGATCATAGGCGCCCCAAACCAGATATTAATAAATACCAGTACAATAAAAGCCAGAGTCCTGTCTGTCAAAAACTGCGGAGCCGTATCGCACAGCCCCCATTCCACTAAAATATTGGGCAAGAAACCGTATACTCCATTCAATATCCACTTCCAGGAAAAAGCTATAACAATTGACGGGAATGCCCATGGAATAATCAACAAAGTCTTATAAATACCTTTCAGATGCCTTACCCTGTTAAGTGCAAGTGCAGCTGTAAATCCAACCAGAAGTTGTCCTAAAAGTGAAAAAATGGTCCACTTCAAAGAGTTAAAAAATGCATTCCAAAATTCGCTGTCTCCTAATACATCAGCATAATTTTTAAAACCTACAAAATCATATGTAGTACGAATAAGGTTTTTATTTGTAAAACTATAAAATATGCTAGAGCAGATCGGATACACAAACAATGCAATTACAATTATCACTGCTGGAAGAACAAACAGCCATCTCGTATAGTTTTTTCTCATTTTGTTACCACCTCGTATATAAGGGAGCAGTACACACTTCCATGCATGCCCCCTTACCACATAATTATTGCTGGGCAGCTTCAAAAAGATCATTCAATTGATCTTCAGCTGCTTTTGCCGCTGTCTCCACATCCGTTCCATTAGTAATAATATCCTGGAACATTTCCTCGATCACATGCTGATTTGTCAGAATTCCCGCCTGAACGCTTGGTCCATGTTCAAATCCGATAGCAGTTCCTCCTGGTAACTGTGAGTCGATCACCTCTTCAGCATGAGCAAACTGTTGAATGGTTTCGTTATCCCGATACTCTTCCGTATCTGAGATTCCAGAAATAGCCGGCAGCATGCCTACAGGCTGGGCATGCAGGAACTCAATATAAGTGTCCTTCTCATATAATTTTTTGATAAACGCCGCGCAAATCTCCGGGTGTTCTGAATTTTTCCAGATAACCATAGGCTGATTAGTTGTTGTAATACCTTTCTGTTCTGAACCATCAATCGTTGGAATTGGATAGCAGTCAATATCCTCTAGTAAATCAGGTGAGTTTGTCTCTACGCCGCCGATCTGAAAACCAGAATTAAAGTCAAACGCAGTCTTTCCCTGATAATATAATGTTGCCTGATCTAAAACATCATAATTTATTGAATCTTTCGGAGAGCAGTCATTATAAACTTTCAGCCAGTAATTAATGCCATCAATAGCAAGGTCACTGGTCAGATTCGCTTTCAGATCATCTGTCAACAGGCTTCCACCTCCGCTGCGAACATAGAAATTCAGGAAATTAGTTGCCTGGAAATCATTTGATCCGCACGGGAAAGACAAGCCGTATACACCATCTTTGGTGAGTGTTTTTGCCGCTTCATAAAGCTCATCCCATGTCTTTGGAACCTCTAGATTATTTTCCTTCAGAAGATCTTTTCGTATCCACATAACCATTGCATGAGAATACAATGGAACAGCATAGTTATTACCGTCCAATGTACATTCGTCCAGAGCGCTCTCATTAAACTTATCTCTGCCGATTTCATCTATCAGATCATTGAGGGGAACCAATGCATCTGCGTTTATCATTTCAGCGACCTGTCCTACCTGAGCGGTACTCATATCCGGCACATTTCCGGAAGCCAGACCAGTTGTCCACTTTGTATAAAAATCATTCCACGAAAACGTTTCAATCTTTATATTTACTTTTGGGTTTTCTTCCATAAACTCATCAGCTGCTTTCTGAATTGTTTCAAGTCTGGGGCCCTGTGTAAAAGAGTGCCAAAATGTAATATCGCCTTCAAGCTCACCATCTGCTGTTGTTGTCGCTGCAGGCTCTTCCTTACCGCCGCATCCCGACAAAACACTTCCGACCAGCATCACTCCAGCTAGTAACAGGGCTAATTTTCTCTTCATAATTATACTTTCCTCCTTTTCTGAAAATCTCCGCACTGCGAAGAATCCTTTGTCTGACCAGTTACGAAGTGCAGCCGGCTTTATAACACTTCTCCCGTCATTTTGCTTGTTCTATTACGATTATACGTTTATTTTTTGTGCAATTCTATGTCGAGCAAACCTAATAATAGCACAATACGCTTATTTTATGATGTTATTTTTACAAACATATGTACCTTTCACTCATAAAAAATGTCTGATTTCCGTATTTTAAAGCAGACATCTAAACAATAAGGTTATTCCCTGGCAGCCTTTCTGTACTGATTCGGCGTATATCCAAATGCCGCCTTAAATTCACGTATAAAATAATTTGGATCTTCATAGCCGACCTCATATGCAATATCGCTGACATTCTCACTGCTTACCAAAAGCCGTCTTGCCGCGATGGTAAGTCGAAGTTCTTTGATGTAGACCATCGGAGATTTTCCAGTCTGTTCTTTAAACAACTGTGTAAATCTCTGTTTGCTCAGCCCGGCGATCTCCGCCATTCTGGCCGGCGTATACTTTTCTGTAGGATGAAGGGATACATAATCCATCACAACCTGGATTCGTCCATCAGAACGACTATCTGACTTTTTTATTCTCTGACGCAGCTTCTCTATAGTAATTTCTTCATCATTTCTAAGACCATCACCCGATATCTTCGGTCTTCGATTTTTACTTGCACGGAAGATCAGCTCTGCAATCAATACTTCCAGATACCCGCGGACAAAAAACATTCTTGCCGGGCTTTCACTCTTTACCCACTGATAAATCAGCTCAAAGTATCTGTCCTCTCCTGCATTTTCCATTACACGCGGGATACCGTAATAATCGGCAAGGAAGTCCCCTCCCTCAAAGAATACAGCTGTGGTAAATCGGATACTGCAAAATGAAAAATTATCTGTAAGTGACTGACATGACATACGACAGCCCCGCGGGATGTAGGCAATCTCATTTTTCTTCACTTTTACTTCCTCATCATCAATACAGAACATCCCTTCTCCTGAAATAATATATCTCAGCATATTATATGGCACTACACTCTCCGGATACACCCAAGTCGGTCCAAACGAATATGTGTCTATGTACAGAAAATTAAACCTGACATTATCAATCTCATTTTTCACCATTCTTTGTTTCCTCCTTTTCGATATCGACTTTATAATAACTTTCACCATAGCATTTTTCAAGACAATAAATTCATTTTTCAAGTCTCTTGTGCTATTAATAACTTTTCCTTCTATTTTTTTGCAAGAATAGATTTTCTATAATGTTATCAACAAATATGTTTATTCTAAAAGGAGGTGACTGAACATGATCTTCGATTCTCTCAAAAACAAAGATAACTATAAATGGGATTCTTTTCTCTATCAGGCTCTGTGTTTTCTGGACGAACTGCCGTCAGAAGCACTGCCCGAAGCCAATACGGTACTTATTCCCGACATCTTATTTTGCAATCCTGTCTCGCTTTCGACACGGCCGGAATCAGAGTGTATGTATGAAGCGCATAGAAAATATATCGATGTTCATTATATCGTATCAGGTATTGAAGGAATTGCGACAGCCGATCCGTCTGTACTGGCCGAAGTAACTCCTTATTCTGAGGAGAAAGACATCGCTTTCTACACCGGAAAAGAAAACGGACGTTATTATTTAACTCCCGGACATTTTATGGTCTGCTATCCTTCAGATGCGCATAAGGTTGCAATAGCGTTTAATCAACCTGCACCCGTTAGCAAGATCGTATTTAAAATCAAAGTGGAGGAATGATAAAATGAAATGGTCTAAAAAAGATATTCTAAGAAAAATCAAGGGGAAGCTTATTGTATCGTGTCAGGCTTTGCCATCAGAGCCGCTCTATGTTGAAGAGAAATCTATCATGTATCTCATGGCGCGTGCTGCCAAACAGGCGGGCTCGCCCTGCATCCGCACGAGCAGCATTCGAGATGTAAAAGCCATTAAAGAAGAGACAGGCCTTCCTGTTATCGGAATCATCAAGATCAATTATGACGGATATGATTCCTATATTACTCCAACGATGAAAGAGGTAGATCAGCTGGTAGAAGCTGATTCCGATATCGTCGCACTGGACTGTACTTTGCGCAAACGCGGAGATGGCTCTACTATTAATGATTTTCTCGCAGATATTCGCAGAAAATATCCTGACATTATGCTTATGGCTGATATTTCTACCTACGAAGAGGGTATCAATGCATGGAAATGCGGAGTTGATCTTGTAGGAACTACATTGAGCGGTTACACAGATTATTCACCTCATCATGACGGCCCTGATCTGGAATTGGTGAGCCGGTTAAGCGCAGATCTTGATATCCCGGTCATTGCAGAAGGGAAAATACATTATCCTGAACAGGCAGTGCAGATGCTGGATGCAGGCGCATATGCGGTCGTCGTAGGAGGCGCGATCACACGTCCTCTTGAAATCGCATCCCGTTTCATTTCTGCCATAGAAAAGAGGAGCTCGCATGAATAAAAGATATATCGGTATTGACATCGGCGGCACCGCGGTAAAAATCGGATACGTAACAGACGAAGGCGAACTTCTTGCGACCGCATCAGAACTGGTTGATTTTGATCACTATCAGACTCCCATCATCGTGACTGTAAAGAAAGCAGTGGATCGCTTTCTCGCCTCTGAGAACATTCCCCTTGCAGATCTGTCCGGTTTCGGGATCTCGGCAACCGGGCAAATTGACACACGGAAAGGTGTAGTATCCGGAACAGCAGGGCACATTGCCAATTGGATCCAAACGCCTATCGCACAGATTTTTAAAGATAGTTATCAACTCCCTGTATCCGTTGTAAATGACGCCGACTGCGCTCTCATGGGTGAATGCTGGCTTGGCGCCGCCCGTGGATACAAAGATGTTGTAATGGTAACTATCGGAACTGGAATCGGCGGGGGAATACTTACGGATGGCAGACTACTCACAGGTATCCGGGGAATTGCCGGGGAACTGGGGCACTTTCCCATCAGAGCAGATGGCGAACGTTGTTCCTGCGGCAACAGGGGATGTTATGAAAAATATGCTTCCACAGCCGCTCTTGTCAACACAGTCCGCAGCCGGGAGCTTATTCCTGACATTCCGTCTGAATATATAGACGGTCGTCTTATATTTAACCGAATCGGCAAAGGAGATATAGCTTTGCAGACTGTTGTATCGGAGTGGATCACTTCTATAACCGCCGGTCTTGTCGGTCTGATTCATATCTTCAATCCACAACTCGTATTGATCGGCGGCGGCGTCAGCCAACAGGAAAAACTATTTATTGAGCCACTACGGGAGCAGATTTTTTCCTCCGCTATGCCTGGTTTCTGCAAAGACCTCTCTGTGAAATCTGCACAACTTGGTAATAATGCGGGACTGCTTGGTGCTGTTGCATGTTTTAAAAAAATGTTCTGACAATTGGTTAATTGTCAGAACCATACTTAATTCTATCCAATATCAATCCCCGGGCCGGCGCAGTCGCTCCGGCCCGGTCCCGGTCTCCTGCCGCCAGCACATCCCTGACGTCCTCCGGCGTTCTGAATCCTCTTCCCACTTCAGTCAGTGTTCCGGCAATGATCCGCACCATATTATACAGGAAGCCATTCCCTTTTATGCGTATCGTGATCAGGCTGCCTGTTTTTTCAATCTTAAGTTCATAAATTGTCCGCACTGTCGTTTTCACTCCGGTATGAACGCTGCAGAAACTGCGAAAGTCATGTTCTCCGATCAGGTAATCCGCCGCCTTTCTCATACTGTCCAGGTCAAGCGGAAATGAGACATGCCACGTATCTCTTCTTCTGAGCGGATCCGGCATTTCCCGGTTCAGAATATGATACTCGTATGTCTTAACCGAATTCTGATATCTGGGATGCCAGTCTCCCGGAACTTCTTTTGAATCCACCACAACAATATCTTCCGGAAGAAGCGGATTTACCGCATATGCAAAGCGTTCCGGAGGAATCACGGATTCTGTGTCAAACACAGCCACATTGCCCCGGGCATGTACTCCTGCATCTGTCCGGCTCGCGCCAATCACCCTTATACTCTCTCCTGTCAGGCGGGAGAGAGTGAGGTTTAACACCTCCTCCACAGTTATACCGTTTGGCTGGATCTGCCAGCCGCAGTAGTCAGTGCCGTCATAAGCAACAGTAAGTTTAATTCTACGCATAATACCCCCGATTGGGGACGTAGTAAAATCCGGTTTTACTACGTCCCCAATTAAAAATCACCCTGTCCCAAAACGAATATTAATCAATCAGTACAATTTAAAATATCCACAATTTAAAGGGAACAAATCTTCCAACTACAAATATTACAACAAGATAGATCAAGGTCAACATATATGCAATCCTGTCTCTGCTCTTATATCGCAGAGGTTTCATCTTCGTCCGACCTTCCCCACCGTGATAGCATCGCGATTCCATTGCCATCGCCAGATCATTAGCGCGACGGAATGCGGACACGAAAAGCGGAACCAGAATCGGCACCATAGCCTTTGCCCGCTGAATGATATTCCCACTCTCAAAGTCTGCCCCTCTCGCCTGCTGGGCTTTCATAATCTTATCTGTCTCCTCAAGGAGGATCGGTATGAAACGCAGGGCAATGGACATCATCATGGCTACTTCATGAACCGGCACATTCAGCCTGTTCAGCGGATGAAGCAGCTTCTCCATGCCGTCAGTCAATCCGTTAGGCGATGTAGTAAATGTCATGATAGAGGACCCTGCCACAAGATACATCAATCGGATTGCCATGAACACAGATGTCCTCAGACCGCCCTCAGTAATTGTAAAGATCCAGAAATGCACCAGCGTATCTCCGCTCCGGGTGAGAAACAGGTTCATTATCACAGTGAACAACAGCAGGATCACGACCGGTTTTAATCCTTTTACGATATATTTTAAAGGCACTTTTGACAGATGGATTACAGTTCCCAGATAAATAGTAGCGATCACATATCCTAACAGACTGTTCTGTATGAAAAGTGACACAAGGAAAAGCAGAGTGCAGACAATCTTCACCCTGGGATCCAGTCTGTGTATCCGGCTCTCCGCCGGGTAATACTGCCCGATTGTTATATCTCTGATCATAATAACTCCTCTATATCTGTAAATTCGCTGTCAGGCCTGAAAGCTCTTCATGATCTCATCAGCCGCTTCTTCTATCGTCGTAGCATCGGGAGATATGTCAAATCCCCTCTCTTTTAAATCATGCATCACATAGGTTACCTGGGGCGCCGCAAGACCTACTTTTTCGAGTTCCTTATAATGGCGGAATACTTCCATCGGAGTACCGTCCAACATCTTCTCTCCATGGTTCATAACAATAATACGCTCTACATAGCGCGCAATATCCTCCATGCTGTGAGACACTAATATAACAGTCATCCCCGTCTCCTTATGTAACTTTTCCACCTGATCAAGGATTTCATCCCGCCCCTTGGGATCAAGCCCTGCTGTAGGTTCGTCCAGAATCAGTACCTTTGGTTTCATGGCCAGTACCCCTGCGATTGCAACCCTTCTTTTCTGCCCGCCGGATAATTCAAAGGGCGACTGTTTATAATATTTCTCCGGGAATCCTACAAGCTCCAGAGCTTCCCGTGCGTTTTTCTCACATTCTTCCTGAGACAGCCCCTGATTCTTCGGTCCAAAGCAAACATCGCTGATCACATCCACTTCAAAGAGCTGATACTCTGGATACTGAAATACAAGCCCTACCTGGCTGCGAAGCTCCCGCATATTATAGCCTTCTTCATAGATATTCTGCCCCTCGTAAATAACTTTCCCGGATGTAGCACGCATCAGACCGTTCAGGTGCTGAATCAATGTGGATTTTCCCGAACCTGTATGACCGATAATCCCTACAAACTGCCCCTGAGGGATCTCCAGGCTCACATCCTTGAGAGCATGCTTCTCATATGCTGTTCCCGGGCTGTATACATAACTTACATGTTCTAATGCAATCGACATAATGCCTCCACCAATTCTTCTCTTCTTAAAATCCCCCGCGGAAGATCCAGGCCGCGGTTCCTCAGCTCTTCCGCCAGCATTGTCACCTGGGGAACATCCATACGGTAAGCTTTCAGCTCATCTACCTGGCTGAAGATCTCCCGGGGAGTGCCATGCATAACAATATGTCCGTCATCCATAACAAACACTTGATCTGCATCAATCACTTCTTCCATATAATGCGTGATCAGGATAACTGTAACATGCTTTTTCTTCCGCAGTTCTTCCACAGCCCGGATCACTTCTTTTCTTCCGTTCGGATCAAGCATAGCCGTCGGCTCGTCCAGAACGATGCATTTCGGCTCCATGGCCAGCACTCCCGCAATCGCAACCCTCTGCTTCTGTCCGCCGGACAGCTTGTTGGGAGAGTCTTTCCTTCGCTCCAGCATGCCTACTGCTTTCAGGCTCTCTTCAACCCTCTTCCAGATCTCATCGGTAGGAACCCCCAGATTCTCAGGACCGAATCCCACGTCCTCTTCCACTACAGTTCCGATGATCTGATTATCCGGATTCTGGAATACCATACCTGCCGTCTGGCGTACATTCCATAGTTCCGCCGGATCTTTCGTATCTCTTCCATCCACCCACATCGTACCGCCTGTAGGAACAAGTATGGCATTCATGTGTTTTGCCAGAGTAGATTTTCCTGACCCGTTATGCCCAAGTATCGCCACAAAAGATCCCTGAGGCACATCGATATCCACACCATCGATAGCACGCTCGGCGCCGATTACATTTCCTTCTTCATCGCGTTTGTCATATTCATAGATCAGTTTCTCGGCATGTATCATATCTTTTGCCATGATCCGTCCTCCGTTCCTGTACTCATTGCATTTTATTGTACGGCATAGCCGGACATTTTGCAATACTTCACAGGCAGCACTTTTACCGTTCGTCTTCCTCTCTCCGGTGAGGATCAGACTTGATCCGTTTCCGCTTTCCTTCGCCGAATCCTTCCCCAAACACTTCACTTGTTTCAGTAAACATAAGAAACGCCTCTTTATCAGTTTCAGCAACAGCACTTTTTACGAGATATGCCTCGGCTTTTGAACAGGCACAAAGAAGGACTTCCAGATTTGCTCCCGTGTATCCGCCTCTCGCATAGATCAGGGTCGTTCCTCTCTTTGCCGTTTCTCCAATCCTGACTGCCACTTCCCTGCCCTTTCCTGTAACAATAATCGCCAGTGTTCCTGCTCCGATACCGTACAATATCTTATCGATCACAATTGTGGACACACCTGTTGATGCAACACCGTACAAAACCGAATCTACGTCTCCAAACACCGGCCATCCCAGCAGTATGACTACAAGATCAATAAGCAGAGTGATTACTCCGATTGTCATATGGGGTTTCTTCTTTTTTACAGTCAGCGCCAGAAAATCAATTCCGCCCGACGACGAGCCGCGAATATAAAAGAGCGCCATCCCCGCCCCCATAAACACACCGGAATAAATAGATGCCATTAGCCTGTTTCCGTCATACATAGGTACAAATGGGAAAACTACGTCAAGAAACAGCGATGATATCAACATTGTTTTTGCACTTTTGATCAGAAGCTGCCGGCCTACCGCCCTGTAACTGATTAAGACCAGCGGGATATTAAACAAAAGCGTCACCGTACCGACGGGCAACCCAAACAGATAGTTTAGAATTAATGCCAGACCGGATACCCCTCCCGGTGCAAAACCGGCATGTCCCGCAAAGGTATAAATGCCGGCAGCATAAAGTATACTGCCGGCAATATCATAGGTAAGATCCCATATCAGTGTTCTAGGATGTATTTTGTTCTTTAAATCTGTAAGCCCTTTTTTCCTGCTCATCTCTGCCACCTGCAACTCCTGTTACCGCACCGGATGCACCTCTGTCTATGCAGCCGCTCATTATATGCAGTATGTGCAGTATCATGAATGCTTATTCACTTCTTCCTGTTTTTACATCTCTTATCCTGATTCCGCTCATGATCTCCCCAATCGGAGCAGAGATAGAAAGATCAGCACGGACGGCTTTTCCTGTGGATGACTTATTGATCACAACCAGATATTTTCCACGGAAGTAATCGATAAATCCTGCTGCCGGATATACCACCAGCGACGTACCTCCGATAATAAGTGTATCTGCCGAAGCAATAGCCTTGACAGCGTCCTGTATTACATTCTGGTCAAGTCCCTCTTCATAGAGAACTACATCCGGCTTTATAATACCTCCGCACTCGCATCTCGGTACTCCCTCTGATTCTTTCACATAATGAGCATCATAGAATTTTCCACACTTCATACAATAATTTCGATGGATACTTCCATGCAGTTCATAGACAGTTTTGCTTCCTGCCGCCTGATGAAGACCATCTATATTCTGTGTAACCACCGCGGTAAGCTTCCCTGCCCTTTCGAGCTCAGCCAGTTTCAGATGAGCAGGGTTCGGCTTTGCATCCAGACACATCATCTTTTCCTTGTAAAAGTCATAAAAAGCTTCCGGATATCTCATAAAGAAACTATGGCTTACCACTTGTTCCGGCGAATATTTATACTTTTGATGATAAATTCCATCCGCACTGCGAAAATCCGGTATTCCACTCTCCGTGGACACTCCGGCGCCGCCGAAAAAAACAATTCTGCCGCTGTCGTCTATGATCTTTTGAAGCTGTTCGATTTCCTTTTCATACATGATGATCTGCCCCTTTCCTAATCACTCGCAGAATCTGATATATTGACATATCTTTCTCTGCCTCTCAGTCTGCTTTAAGATGTCCTTTCTCAATATGTTTATCCATGATCTCCAGCATCTTCTCCCATACGATCTCCGACGTCTCAGGAATCCTTTCATTCCTCTTGCATACCTGAGACTTGTGGACCCCGTGCTCCGCCCAGCTCCTGCCGTCCGATGCGTCATTTAACAGCAGCGGCTGAAAATTATCCAACAGATGGGCAAATTTCGCGTCCGCGCTCTCATAAGCTTCAAATTCATCCCACAACTCCCGAAAATACGTGCCCTGATCTTCTGGAAGAATTCCGAAAATTCTCTCGGCGGCTTTCAGCTCTCTTTCCCTCTTGGTAGCTGCTCCTGCCGCGTCATAGGCATAAGTATCTCCGGCATCAATCTCTACCAGATCATGGATCAGTACCATAATCATCACTTTCGTCAGGTCCACATCTTCTTTCATATGTTCCTTTAAAAGTACGGCGGACAGTGCAAGATGCCACGAATGCTCGGCATCATTCTCCTTGCGTTGTCCGTCTGCCAGATACGTCTGACGAAAAATATTCTTTACTTTATCTACTTCGATAATAAATCTTATCTGCTGTTCCAGCCTCTCTTTTTGCATCTCATCCTGTTTCCCTTCCATTCAATCATCTCCATTTCTTGTCTGTAATGAAATGTCCTCTGTTTCTTATTGTAACACTCCCGAAAAAATTTTTACATAAAATATAACAAAAACTGCCACGACAGCCGGCGTCCTATATATTAATGCCAGACTGAGTGACAGTTTCTCATATGCTATGTTTACTTTTTGATTACAGAATAACCTTTCCGCTCTCTACACCGTTTACAACATAGTATGCTGCGGACTCCTCCGGCTTCAGGTAGAGCTGCACATCTTTGATATCATCTACGTTCTGGTGAAGATCATATGTCCAGATATCTTTTACTTTCTGAAGAATTTCTTCCTGGGAGTACTCTTTTCCGGAAAACTGCAGATACATCTCCGTCTTGATCTCGGCTTTCTTAGCTGCCGCTTTCTTCGTTGTTGTCTTCTTTGCGGTTGTTTTCTTGGCTGCTGTTGTCTTCTTTGCAGTCGTCTTCTTCGCTGCAGTTGTTTTCTTTGCTGCAGCCGTCTTTTTCTCTTCTGCCTTTTCTGCCGGTGTATCTACTAAAACTCCTGCTTTTGTCTCAAGCTTTTTCGTCGTATCTTTCTTTGTCTCGATTGCTTTCGCGCTCTCTGTCTTTACAGGCTTAGCTGCTTCTTTTGCCGATTCTGCCTTCGCTGCTTCTTTCACCGGCTCTGCCTTTACTGCTTTTGTCTCAGTCTTTGCCGGTTCTGCCTTTACTGTCTTAGCGGTTGTCTTTGCTGCTCCGGTTGTTTTCTTTACTGCCATAATACTTGTCCCTCCTAAAATAACTTACCAAGTATTTCCGACTACGGCCTCATCCCGGTCGTGTCCATAAACATTCAACTCAATCCTCGTGTTCCATAGGGGATTGTACCTCATTTTTTGAAAAAGGTCAAATTTTTTTGTTTCTTTTCTGCTAATTATTCATCCGATCGTTATATCCTCTGAAAAATTCTGACAATCCATTGAGTGTCTTTATTAAAACCGCCACTTCGTTTTCATCCAATCTGCTGATCACCGCGTCTGTCATCTGCCGATGATACTCCCGATGGTGTTCATATGCGCGTTTTCCTTTTGCCGTCAGTTTCAAAAACACGACACGTCTGTCCTCTTCACTTCTCTGCCTTATCACATATTTCTTATTTACAAGACTATTGACAGATGTAGTAAGAGATCCCGCTGTGATCCCCAGTTTTTTTGCCACAACAGACATGGTATTCTCACCGGACAGTCCGACCGCTTCTATGATATGCATATCATTATTTGTGATGTCCTTAAACTCATCCGTAATGATCGCCTCTTCTT
>ERZ1643246.2190-NODE-2190-length-19212-cov-8.830506_pt1 | contig 19212 bp, 18 predicted proteins | sample MGYA00579265_ERZ1643246 | MGnify/ENA primary metagenome ERZ1643246 (study PRJEB29033, sample SAMEA4952261) | chicken gut metagenome | biome: Broiler Chicken; feature: Gastrointestinal Tract; material: Caecum | place: Ireland | collected 2018 | study: Broiler...
CGCGCACTTGGGACTTTCACCCATTAGAGCCCGCCCATGACGGGCGAACCAGAAAAAGGCACGCCGAACTGCGGCGTGCCTTTCCAATGGAATGATCTACAAATATTGACTGCGGTCCTCGACTTCTTCTTCGGCCATGGATTCACGCAGCTCTTCCAGGGCCTCATAAGCGGTGAGCGGATCAGCGTAGATGCTGTTGCAGCTCAGCATGCGGATGTCTTGCTGATCATCAAAGGCCCAGTATTCACGGCCGTCTTCCATCTCGATGAGATAGACATCGGTCTCATCATTGACAGGGCCCATAGGTGTGATTGTTTCGATATCTTGTCCGGGGAACATCTGTTCCATCAGTTCCTCGATCTGTCTTTGTACTCTGATCGTTGTCATTTGAAAAACCCCCTTTGTGTACGTGACAGGCAGTGGATGTTCCACAGCTGTGAGATGGCATCGCAGATCAGCATGATGCCGGTGAAGCGGACAGCCAATGCTGCCGCGGTAAATGGATCAAAGAGCAGAAGGACGCCTGCGGCGATCATGATGAGCGCCAAAGCCAGGTTGACTTGCCAGCTGGCATAGCCGCGATCCTTCAGCGTCAGCGCGCCTGCGGTTTCCCGCGTCCCGCTGAATAGAAAGAAGAGTCCCATCAGAAAAGGGATGAGGGAGACGAGGGCGCGATAACATAAGATGACAAATACGCCTGAAGCGAGCAGCACGACAGCCATGGTCAGACCCAGGGAACCGCGGTCAGGATCGCTGCGATGCTGGCGCAGGAGGATGCCGCCATAGATCATCAGCAAGGCGCCGAGGGCAAAGCAGGCCAGCGCGGTCGCTGCGATCGGGTAAAACAGTAGGATCGCCCCTAAGACCAATACGGTCAGCGCATTCAGGATCATATCTTTCCTGATGTGAGAAAATAAGAAATTCATCATGCACCTGCTTTCTTCGTATGCTCATAGTATGGCTGCTGCATGAAGCGGGCCATACATCAATGTCCCGCGGCGCGTTTATGATCACGGCGGATGAGCAGGCGCATTCCTCTTCCTGCCGCAAAGCCGATGAAGGAGATCAGCGCATAGACAATGATCATGCCTAAGGCATCCATCGTGAAATAGAGCGGGATGGAAAGGGCAAACAAGATGACGGAAAGAAACGGAAACAGCCAGGAGATGCTGCTGCAGCCGCAGGCAAAACAAAGCGTTAGCGTCAGCCCAGGCATCAGCAGCAGAAGGATGATCATGGCTGAATCAGGATCATTGACGGACAGCGGCATCAGATAGTAGTTCGCTGCCAGGACAGCTGAAGCGATCAGCAGTTTTTTGATCTGTCTTTTCATCATCTGCTCTCCTTCCTCAGCAATAGTTCCTGTTCAGTGCTGCGGATGGGCTTATAGCCCATCTGCTGGTAAAAGGCCTGTGCGGCTTGATTATCTTTCAGCACTGATGTGGAATCAACGGCAAATTGATGCTCTGCCGCATGCAGCAGCGCAGTGCCGATGCCTCTTCTCTGCATATCCGCATCGACAAACAACATATCCATGAAATGATCATGTATTCCGATAAAGCCGAGGATCTTTTCCTTTTCCCGGGCAACGAGCAGATGAGCAAACGCATCGATGTGCGCAGGCAGCGTCGCTTTCAACAGACGGATGTCGGCTTCGTCAAACCAATGATGAGTGGCGCGGACACTGCGTTCCCAGATATCGCTCAGCTCTGCGTGGTGCGCAGCGCGGCATGACGGTTCTTCGATGATCATGGGCATTCCTCCTCATGACTTTCAGTATAACATAAACCAGCAGGGAAAGCTTTCTCTTCCTGGCTTGCATTTGTGAGAAAAGCGGTTATACTTGAGATTGAGGTGAGAACAGTGAAAATTTTATGTATCATGGACAACGGATTTGAAGAACTGGAGGCAGTCGGTACGATCGCACTGCTCAGACGCGCAGGCATACAGATCGATGTGGCCGCAGTCAATGGACATGAGGCGACCGGACGCTTTGAACTGACCTTTTCCCATCTTAAGGCACTGGATGAAACAGACCCGAAAGAATACGATGGCGTATTCCTGCCCGGCGGTCCGCATTACCAGAAGATTGAACAGAATGATAAAGTGAAAGGAATCTTGAAAGATTTCTTCGAACAAGGCAAGCTGACCGCAGCGATCTGCGCCGGCCCGACAGTATTGGGACATATGGGCCTGCTCAAAGGCAAGAACTATACTTGCTTTACGAGCATGGATGAAGATTTCGGCGGAACATATCACGATCAGTACGTCGTGACGGACGGCAACCTGATCACCGGACGCTCTGCCGCGGCTTCCATCGATATGGCTTTTGCTATCATCGAATATGTGCTCGGCCATGAGCGTTGTGAAGAAGTCAAGCAATCTGTCTATTATTATTGAACCACCGATCGATAAATCAAACGGGACCTGAACGCCAGCAAAGGCAAGGGGTCCCGTTTTTTGATCACCGTCCTGTCAGAAAGTCGTGCAGTGGCTTTCTGATCCTGATCGCATGAGCATGGTAACTGCAGGAAATGCTTATGGGCTTGGAGCATTTGGCACTTTATGCTGTGATAGAAAAGAACCGGATCGTTGACCCGGTTCTTTGCGGTTCAGATGCTTTCTCTGCGTATGGTCTCGATCATGCTTTCCTTTTTGTTCAATGACATATGATAGCGCATGATGATCAAGGTGAGCAAGATGAGAATGAACACACCGATTGCAATGTGTGCAATAGGCAGATAGAAATCGAAGCTGAATTTGACGCCGATGGTCTGATAGATGAGCAGACACAGCGGCAGTGCCAGCAGGATCCCATAGATCGAGCTCTTGATGGCATAGAACAATGCCTCAAAGCTGATCATGCGGCGGAATTGCTTTTTTGTCATGCCGATGGACAGCAGGGTGGCGTTTTCTGATGTGCGCAGAGCCAGACTGGATGTCAGCGTGTTGAACACATTGGTCACACAGATGCAGGCGATCAACAGGATGAAGGCATAGACGAACAGGGTGATGACGCTGTACATCGTATCCTGCTGGGCCTGTCCTTCCTCGGCGCTTTGCCAGTCGGCATACATCTGCAGGTCCGCGTTTTGATTCACGCATTGCTCGATCTCTGATTCCAGCGCCTGCGCATCGTCCGTGCTGTAATTGATGACGTACTGATAATAGCGATCCGTTCCTTCGCTGAGCCGTTCCAGGGTATCCTCGCTGACATAGATGGTTGCGCCGCCGAAGTCGCTGTTTTCCATGTCCAGCACATCTGTGCTGCTGATATAGGCGGCGATCGGCAAGGTGTGGGAGACGGTCTCATCCCCCATCGAGTCCAGCGTCAGCTCTGTGATGCCCGGCTTGAGATAATCGGCCTCAGCAAAAGTGTGATCTGCCCGGCTGATCTCAGAGGTGATGTGGTTGGCGAGGATGCCGCCTCCTTGTTCCAGGACAGCCTGCCGCGCGATCCCGTTTTGTTCGCAAAGCCGCTGCAGGGAAGCGTCATCCAGGGAGGCGATGCGCATGGAAGAGCCGACATCGCCGTATTGTTCGCGCTGCAGCTGCTGGATGTCATCGTTGATCAGCGAGCTGTCCCTCAGCGACAGATAGATGCTCTGGATGCGTACGGCTTCCTGTGCGTGATCCAGCGTCAGCAGCGGATCGCTTTTATGGATGTCGTCGGGGACACTGCCGGTCGAATACGTCAGCATGACATCGGGAACGGTCTCGAGCGTCATGGACGATGCGCGCTGCAGATAAGAAGTGAATGTGGATACAGTGATGAATAAGGTCAGGGAAAGGGTGAGCGAAAAGAGTACGGCGAGATAGCGTCCGCGGCTGCGTTTCTGATTTTTCAAGGCAAGCACGGCCTCGAATCCGAATACCTTCTGGATCAGCCGGGAGAAGCGGACATGGGAAGCGTTGATGTCTTTGGTCTGCCGGATCGCTTTGATCGGGGTGATGGAGGCTGCGCGCTGCGCAGGCCGCCATGCGCTCACGAACAGCGTGATGAGCGAAAGCAGCACGGCCAGAGCAAGCAGCGCAGGGCTGATGACAAAAGGCATCTGCATGCCGGGGATGATCGAGCTCAGCACGGCGCTGACATGATTCAGGGTCAGCGCGGTGGCGCCAAGCCCCGCGGCTATGCCCAGCGGGATGCAGGGGATGGCCAGGAAGAGCGCCTCGAGGAATACGCTCTGCCGTTTCTGCGCCCGGGTCGCGCCTACGCTGGCCAGCATGCCCAGATAGCGGCTGCGCTGGCTCAGGGAGATGTTGAAGGAATTGTAGATGACCGCCATGGCGCTGACGGTGATGATGATCGAGATGATCAGCGTCAGCAGCTTGATTATGAAGACCAGCTGATCATCGCCTGCAACGCCTTCATATAAGAGCAGATAACTGTTGTGGACCACTTCTTCGCAGCCGGTCTCGCTGCCCAGCGCATCCGCATGCGCATAGAGCGAGCTGTCCAGCGGCAATTTTGCACATAGACGTCATAGGTCTGCGCATCGCTGATCTGCGTCATCCCGCTGACGAAGTCATAGCCGGCAGAGAGCGAATTGGAAGAAGCGCTGTCATCATAGATGCCGACGATGGTGAAGGATGCGCGTCCGTTGGTGACGAATCGTTCATCTTCCCCCTCATAGGAATAATTCTGCGCCATCGTCGTGCCATCGTCGCGCACGCGCTTGCCCATGGTCAGCGTAAGCGTATCGCCGATCTGGGCAGAAAAGGAAGAGAGCGAAGCCAGTGATTCAGGCAGAAGCACTTCCTGCGATGTCTTGGGCAGGCGTCCTTTCAGCAGCGGATAAGGGCGAAACGCAAAGCCATCCGCATCGACGGCGGTGATATAGAAATAGGGACGTCTCATGTTGTAGATCTTTTCGCTCCGGGCGTAGCCGACGCCTTGGGTAACGGCGCAGGCGGCGCTGCCTTCGTCCTCGCAGATCCGGGAAACCTGATCGCCGGGCACGCCGACATATTCGGTGTGCCAGTATCCGCTGGTATCGATCTCGCGCTGTTTCATGCCGTTGATGGCGCTGGCGGCCAGGGTGGTGATGCTGCAGAGCATGGCCGTGGCGATGATGATGGCCAGCATGGTGGCCATCGTGCGCCTGCGGTTTTCCTTCAGGGCACGCAGCGTCAGCCGGGCGATCAGCTTCATCGGCGGATCACCTCATCTTTCACGATGGCGCCATCCTGCATGGAGAGGATCCGGTCTGCCTGCAGGGCGATCGACTCATCATGGGTGATGATGATCAGGGTCTGATGGTATTCCCGATGGAACTGGCGGAACAGCGCCATGATCTCCTGGCTGTTGTGTGAATCCAGATTGCCGGTCGGTTCGTCTGCCAGCACGATGGCTGGCTTGGCGATCAGCGCGCGGCCGATCGAGACACGCTGCTGCTGTCCGCCGGAAAGCTGAGCGGGCAGATGAGACAGCCGCTCTTGCAGGCCAAGCGCCTGGACCAGCTTGTCAAAATAATCTTTATCTGGCTTTCTGCCATCCAGCTGCAGAGGCAGCGTGAGGTTTTCCTTCGCGTTCAGGATAGGGATGAGGTTGTAAAACTGGTAGATCAGTCCGATCTGCCGGCGGCGGAAGATGGCCAGTGCGGATTCATCCATCTCATAGATGTCGCAGCCGTCGATGAGGACCTTTCCGCTGTCCGGGCGGTCCACGCCGCCCAGCATATGCAGCAGGGTGCTCTTTCCTGAGCCGCTGGGGCCCATGATGGCCACAAATTCTCCTTGCTGGACAGAAAAGCTCACGTCATCGAGCGCCGTGACCTTTCCTTCTCCTGTGCCATAGCTTTTATTCAGATGTGTCACTTGTAAGATCTCCATGTGATCGTCCTCCTTTTCCTTCATGGTACGAAGCAGGGATGACAGAAGCGTGACTGGGAAATGACACATCTGTCATGCAAAAAGGCATCATGTGTCTGATGCCTGAAACAATACCGTAAAGCTTGCGCCGCTGCCGGGCTGACTGTCTGCGCGGATGTCGCCGTGCTGGGCGCGCAGGATGGATTGAGCCATGGCCATGCCGATGCCCACCGAGCCGTCAGCGGCATGTGTCCCGCGGTAAAAGCGCTCGAAGACATGCGCCAGCTCTTCCCGGTTCATGCCCGGTCCGCTGTCTGTGATCTGCAGCGCGGTATGCACCGGCGTCTGCCTTGCCCGTATGCGGATCGTGCCGTTGACCGGCGTGTGTTCGGCCGCGTTCTTGAGGATGTTGAGCAGGGCCTCGCTGCTCCAGCCAGGATCAGTGCGCACCTGGATGCTGCCCACGTCCATGTCGATCTGGATCTGCTTGTCCTGGATCATGGTGGTGAGCGGCTCCAGCGCGCTGAGCACAAGCTGCTGCAGCGTGACTTGCGCAGGCTGGAAGGTGATGGCGCACGCGTCCATGCGCGCCAGCTTGAGCAGGGAGGAGACCAGCCATTCCAGCCGGTCCAGCTGCTGGTTCACGCAGCTGAAGAACTCCTGGCGCTGCGCTTCGGGAAGATCTTGCTGCAGCAGTTCGTTCATCATGCGCATGGAAGTCAGCGGCGTGCGCAGCTGATGGGAGATGTCGCTGATCGTGTCGGACAGGAAGAGCCGGTCTTTTTCCGACTGCTTTTGCTGCTCATGGAAGGTGCGGGTGATCTTGTAGATGTCATTGCGCAGGATGCTCAATGCGCCTTCTTCATTGTCGCGGATATCAGTATGCAGGGAATTGCTGTAGACGCGCATCAGCTGATCGCTGAGGGTGCGGATGCGGCGGTTGACCAGATGGATGAGCGCCGCGCTCACCGCGTTCCACAACAGCGCGCTGAGCAGGAAGGGCAAGACCAGCTGCGGGGCGATCAGCAGCAGGATCGCGGTGATGAGCAGACACAGCGCCAGGATGAAGAGCGCCCAGCGGCGGATATCCCTATGATTCACGCAGCGGCTCCATGCGGTAGCCCAGACCGCGGATGGTGGTGATGAGCACAGGATTCTGCGGATCGGCCTCGATCTTCTCGCGCAGCCGCTTCATCGTGACAGAAAGCGTGTTGTCCTCCACATACTGCCCTTTGTTGTCCCACAGCGCATCCAGCAGCTGCGCGCGGGTGAGGATCTGCCCGGGATGATGCAGGAAGAACAGGAAAAGCTGATATTCCATGGCGGATAAGTATACTTCCTGGCCGTTTCGGAATACCTTGGCCTGGCGAAGATCCACGCGCAGTTCCCGGATGCGGATGATGTCGTCCTGTCTGTCTTGCCGGCGGCGCAGCACGCTGCGGATGCGGCTGAGCAGCTCCTGCAGGCGGAAGGGCTTGGTCACATAATCATCGCCGCCCATATCGAGCCCTTTGACGACACACATCTCATCATCAGATGCCGTCAGGAAGATGACGGCCGCGCCTTGCGCGCGAGCCGGATCACATAAGTCGAATCCGCTGCCGTCGGGCAGGGAGAGGTCGATGAGCGCAAGGTCGAAGCGCTGTTTGCTCAATGCGGCGCGAGCCTGTTCCACCGACATGCAGATACAGACCGCATATCCTTCTTTTTTCAGCGTATAGTCCAGCCCCATGGTGATGGCGCTGTCATCTTCTACCAGCAAGATGTGCATGTTGATCACCTCATCTGTGTTCAGTATAGCATAATCTGCCTGAGGAAAAGATGATGAATCTGTAACATAAGGCAGGAAAAAAACGCCCGCAGGCGTTTTACAGACATTCGCTTAGAAAGCAAGGCGTGTGCAGCGAAAGCGGTTCTCTGGCCATCAGCACGGGGACAATCTCGCTTTTCCCTGGGATGCTCAGCTTTGGGGAGACGATGGCCGTTGTCGTCTTGTCCGCTGATGTCAGGGAAGCCAGCATGCGCAGGGCTGCTGCTTCCGAGGTGCAGACAAGCTCACTGATGAGACGTTCCTCTTCGCGCTCTTCCCAGCAGGCGTATCCTTCCGCCTGGCCCTCGTGGAGAAATACCTGCACACGCATGCCGCAGCAAGCCTGATAAGGCAGCCAGAAGTCCTGATAATAGGTCAGGTCGCGGATGCGGAAACCGTCGTGGCCGCGCATCATCGTTTCATAGAGGGAGAGGCAGATCGCTGCATCAGCATCTGTCCAGCTTCTCTCTTTGGGCGGGAGCGCTGTCTTGTCCAGGATGACGCGCTTCATGAAATGGCTCTTGGCGAAGCCGAAGGACACATACAGATCCCAGTCATAGGCCTGCAGGATCCAGCGCGCATCGGCGAATTCCTGAAAGACGTGATCGAGCAGCCGTTTCATATATCCGCAGCGGCGATATTCCTTGCGCACCGCCACGCCTTCCAGAAAGCGGAAATCATGCGGGATGCCATCGAGGGAGAGCTGCCAGCGCGGGAACATGCACATGGCGATGATCTGCTCATGGCTGCGCAGGATCCGGCAGTCTTGCGGATGATAAAGATGATCAAAGTAAAAGGCGGCGGTCGCTGGTGTTTCATCGGCAAAGCTTTCCAGCCACAGCTGCTGCAGCTGGGCTTTATCTGATGGCGCAGGCGCCGTGATCTCCCAGTCCGTGAAGACGGCAGTGTATTTTTGCGGAATGCGCAGCGGGTGCATGTCGTGCTTGGCCTTGATCAGTGCCGGCAGCCCCATGTCATCTTCGCGATTGATCAGCGTGATGGCTGGATCAGCGATCTGCAGATATTGTTTCAGGATGGCGATATACAGGCCGCGGATATTGCGGTCCGCTTTTTCCACATGGATGTCCAGCATGTATGGCGTCGTATGGGAGACGATGCAAAAGGCCTTGATCACGCCGTCGATGGTGATGACGCCGCCATCGAGGCCCAGGCGCTCAAAGTGCTCCAGCAGGAAGCGGATGCCTTGTTCTTCCTCACGAATGCCGAAGATCTCATCGTGGCTGTCTTGCCATTCTTTCAAGAAGGCGAGGATGCCGTCGAAGTCGGCCCGGGTCAGCCGATGGAATTCCCATCGTCCTGCATAAGCTTTTACAAAGGCGTTGTAGTGATTGCGGCGCTTCTGCATCTTCTTGCCTTTCAGCGTTTCCTGCTGAGCGCGGGAGTAAATGTAATCTTTGCCGTCCCAGCGGATATCGCACAGCACGCGGCCGGGAAAGCGGGCTTGCAGCCAGTCACGCCATTCCCGGCTCAGGCAGGCGATGCGCGGCGGGATCTCTTCATGAGCGAGCATCGCCTGTATGGCTTCCATGCGATGCTCCTCAGCGCAGAAAGGCATGTACCAGTACCATTCGTTTTCTGCTTCGATGCGAAAGCAGGCAAGCGCGAAATGCTCGTGGACCTCAAAGAAAAAAGGGTAGGGGACTTGCCACATCAGCATCGTGACGACGTTGGCGTTGCAGTCTTCATATCCGGCCAGGCGGATCCATGGCTGCAGTTCGTGAAGATTGTCAATCGTGAGTTTTTTCATAAAGACCTTCCTTGTGTCTTTTATTATATCCGGCATTTTGCGGATTACAAGCGATCTGCCATGACATGATCACCGTTGACGATGAGCGTGCGGACAAATGCGGCAAGATGTGCGGAACCTTCTGGCATGCCTTCCTTCATCCATTTTTCCAATATGGCGATGCAGCCAGAAGAGACAAAGGTGTAATAATAATCCAGCATGCGCGGATCCGCATGCGGGAACAAAGTGAGCTGTGAGTTCAGGCACGCTTGTTTGCCCAGTTCTACGAGCCGGTACAGCAGCTTTTTGTCGCTGTTTGGCCCCAGGGTGACAAGACAGAGGTCAGCGTGTTCCTGGATGTAGCTGAAGATGCGGGTGACGGTCTCTACCAGATCATAAGGGTCCTGATCTTCGATGAGCGGGCGCAGGATGCTCTTGAATTCATCGAACATATGCTGTTCGATCTGTTCCATCAGATCATAGATGTCTTTGTAGTGGGCGTAAAATGTACCGCGGTTGACCGAGGCCTTTTCGCACAGTTCACGCACGGTGATGTGCTGCAATGGCTTTTCTTGCAGCAGCTGCAGCAATGCGTCGCGGATCAGCTGCCGGGTGATGCGTACACGTCCGTCTTCTTTTTTCATCGCATATCCTCCTTTTGAACAGAATGATGAAAATGTGTTGATTTGCGTGACAATCACAGCGGATGTGATGATTGCATCTCTGTTCACTTCTTATTATAATACAAATAGGAGATAATGAACACTGTGTTGAATATTTGAACGAGTGTTGAATGGAGTGAGACAGATGAGTGCATATATTGAATTTCGGGATGTAAAGAAGATCTACAAGATGGGAGAAGTCTCCATCGAGGCGCTGGCAGGCGTGGATTTTTCCATTGATAAAGGAGAATTCGTCGTCATCGCCGGTGCCAGCGGAGCAGGAAAAAGCACGATTCTGAATATTCTGGGCGGCATGGACACAGCGAGCAGCGGCACCATCATCGTGGATGGCAAGCGCGTGAGCGACTACAATGCTAGGCAGCTGACCACTTACCGCCGTTATGACATCGGGTTCGTGTTTCAGTTTTACAATCTGGTGCAGAATCTGACGGTCAGGGAAAATGTCGAGCTGGCGACCCAGATCTGCAAGGAACCCCTGGATATCGATGAGACGATCGAGGCCGTGGGATTGGCAGATCGCTCTCGCAACTTTCCGGCGCAGCTCTCTGGCGGAGAGCAGCAGCGCGTGGCGATCGCGCGGGCCTTGGCCAAAAATCCAAAGCTCTTGCTTTGCGATGAGCCGACCGGCGCCCTGGATTATCAGACCGGCAAGCAGATCTTGAAACTGCTGCAAGATACTTGCCGGCAGCGCGGAGTAAGCGTCATCGTCATCACGCACAATCTGGCGCTGACCGCGATGGGCGATAAGGTCATCAAGGTGCGCAGCGGCCGCATCGACAGCGTGGAGATCAACGAACATCCGATGCCGGTGGAAAGGATCGAGTACTGATGGGCAGCGCATTGTGGAAAGATACGCTGCGGGAGATCCGTAAGAGCTTCGGGCGCTTTCTCTCCATCTTGTTGATCGTCGCACTGGGCGTGGCTTTCTTCGCCGGCGTGAAAGCCAGTGTCCCAGACATGAAATATACGGCTGACGCGTATTTTGATGAGTACAATCTGCAGGATATCCAGTTGTTTTCCACGGTCGGGTTTACCGATGAGGATGTGGAGAAGATCCGGGATATCGAGGGCGTGCTCGGTGTGCACGCAACGTATTCCATGGATGCGGTGACCTTCAAGGACACGACACAGATCACGCTGAAGGTGCTGAGCATGCCTTCGAGCGATCCAGATCCGGATGATCCGGATTATATCAATCAGGTGCGGCTTGCCAGCGGCCGCATGCCGCAAAAGAGCGGGGAATGTCTGCTTGAGGAAGAAAAGATGATGGAGAGCGCCCTTGAGGTCGGGGATACCATCACGCTGTCCACCGGAACAGACGATGACATCTCGGATTATCTGAAGACAGATACATTTACGATCGTGGGCACGATGTACACGCCGTTGTATCTTTCGTATGAAAAGGGCAGCACGACGGTGGGCAGCGGTTCCATCGACAACTTCATCACGATCCTCGACGAGGATTTCAACATGGATTATTACACGCAGGTCGATCTTACGGTAGAAGGAGCAAAAGCGCTTAATTCCTATGATGATGAATATTTTGATGTGACCGATCCGGTCAAGAGTCGCCTGGAAAGCTTGGGGCTGGAGCGGGCCGATCTGCGTCTCGATGAGATCCGCGCGCAGGCCCAGGAAGAATATGATCAGGGCGTGCAGGAATATGAGGAGGCCCAGGCACAGTTTGATCAGCAGATCAGTGATGCGCAGGAACAGCTGAATGACGCAGAGAATGAGCTGATCGTCAATCAGGCGACACTTAATTCCTCGCGGCTGTATGCCCAGCAGGAGACTGCCAGTGCCCAGGCGCAGATAGAGATGCTGGAAGGCATGCTTCAGGATGCGCAAAGCCGGGTCTCGGCCTTGCAGGATCAGCTGAAGAGCCAGAATAATCAGATCCAGGATCAGCTCGATCAGCTGGAGGAAAACCGTGATGAATATGAAGTGCTCGTGGCAGAGAATGATGCTCGGGTCGAGGAGCTGCAGAAGCAGCTGGAGAGCGCTTCGGACAGTGAGCGGCCGGCCATCGAAGCAGAGATCCAGATGCGGCAGGCTGCCAGTGAAACGGCCCGCAGCATGGCGCAGCAGATGCAAAGCAGCATCGATACGCTGCAGTCACAGCTCAATTCGCTCAATGATCAGATCGATGAGGCTTCTTCTTATATGAATGAATTGCAGAACATGCTCGATGAACAGAAGGCGCAGCTGCAGTCCGCGCAGCAAAGCAGCGAGCAAGAGCTGACGCAGGGCGAACAACAGATCGCCGATGGCTGGGTACAGCTGGCGCAAGGAAGAGCGGAGCTGGAACGCCAGCAAGAACTGGGCGAAGAGGAGCTCGGATTGGCCAAAGAGCGTCTGGACAAGGCCCAGGAGCAGATCAATGCCATTTCAGATCCGCAATGGATCGTGCTGGATCGTAATTCTCAGTATTCTTATATGGATTATGGCAGTGTCGCGGATCGCATGGAGGGCATTGCCCGGGTATTCCCGGTCTTCTTCTTCCTGGTGGCGGCGCTCGTATGTCTGACGACCATGACGCGCATGGTCGATGAGCAGCGCGGCAACATCGGCACGATGAAGGCGCTGGGCTACAGCAAAGGCGCGATCGCAATGAAATATCTGATGTATGCATTCATCGCCGGTATCCTTGGTTCGGTGCTGGGGTGTGCCCTTGGCATGTATATCTTCCCTAGTGTCATTTTTAATGCATGGAATCTCATGTATAACCTGCCGGGCCTGCAGTTTGTGCTGCAGCCGGGGCTCATGCTGCTGGCGAGCGGGCTGGTCATCGGCGTGACGATGCTGGCGGCGTTTGCGGCAGTATATAAGGAACTGATGGAGGTGCCCAGTCAGCTGATGCGCCCGAAGGCACCTAAGATCGGCAAGAAGATCCTGCTGGAGCGCGTTCCGATGCTGTGGTCCCGATTCTCCTTTACTTGGAAAGTGACGGCCCGCAACATCTTCCGCTATAAGAAACGATTCTTCATGACGGTGATCGGCATCGCTGGATGCAGTGCATTGCTCGTGGCGGGCTTTGGCATCCAGGACAGCATTTCCGATATCGTGACCAAGCAATATGAAGAAATTTTCAATTATGATGCCGCTGTGACATTTGATACGGACGCGACCATTGCGGAAAAAGCAGACGCATTGCAGCGTCTGCAAGATAACGATAAGGTCGAAGAAGTCATCGGTGTCGGCCAGAGCGCGGTGACGGTCAGTGATGACGGCGAGGATAGTTCGGTCACCGTCGTCGTTCCTTCGGACATCGATCAATTTGCGGACTACACGGCTCTGCGTCATCGCGGCGATACCGATCAGATCGCGCTGAGCGATGATGGCGCGCTCATCAGTGAAAAGCTGGCGATGAATCTCGGCCTGTCAGCCGGTGATACCTTGACCATCACCGATGGCGATGGCATAGAGCGTGAGGTCAAGATCGCGGATGTGGTGGAAAACTATGTCGGTCATTATCTGTATATGTCCCCTTCCTATTACCGCACCGTATTTGCGGAGCGGCAGACAAATACCGCTGCTTATCTGAAGCTGACCGAAGCCGGACTTCAGGATGAGTCAGGGCTGGGACAGGAATTGATGCAAGATGAGCAGATCGCGTCTGTTTCTTTCTATTCCGGTCTGGCTGATAGCTTCCAGGATACGATCTCTTCGTTGAGCTTCGTCGTCGTCGTGCTTGTCATTGCGGCCGGCTTGCTGGCTTTCGTCGTCTTGTATAACCTGACGAATGTGAACATCTCTGAGCGCATCCGGGAGATCGCGACCATCAAGGTGTTGGGCTTCTACGATCGTGAGGTCGGATCCTATGTATTCCGGGAAACCATCTTTCTGACCATCATCGGTGCCTTGGCCGGACTGCTCCTGGGCATAGGTCTGCATAGCCTGATCATGAGCCTGGCGGAGATGGAGAGCGTCATGTTCGGCCGCAATATCGACTGGCTGTCATTTGTGATCTCATTCCTGATCACCATGCTCTTCTCCTGTGTGGTCAACTTGTTCATGTATCGCAAGCTCATGAAGGTGCAGATGGTCGAGTCACTGAAGTCAGTGGAATAACGATGAAAAAGCTTTCAGGATCTCTGGAAGTTTTTTCTTGTTCGTACTGCGGATTTCGCTTATAATGGAGACATAGTGTGAAGAAAAAAGGGGCTGAAACCATGAACGAAGGAAGATTGATCCTCCCGCATGATTATGAAAACAAACTGGATTACGTCTCTACGGAGATTGCCATCAAATATGTGAAGGATCTGTTTGAACGCAGGCTGGCGTATCATCTGAACCTGATGCGTGTATCCGCGCCGCTGTTTGTCCGCAAAGACAGCGGTCTCAATGATAACCTCAATGGCGTAGAGCGTCCGGTCACCTTTGATATCCGTGATATCGAAGGTGATGTGGAGATCGTGCACTCGTTGGCCAAATGGAAGCGCATGGCGCTCAAACGCTATGGCTTTGAGGTAAATAAAGGCATCTATACTGATATGAATGCCATCCGCAGAGATGAGATCGTCGACAATCTGCACTCGGTCTATGTCGATCAGTGGGACTGGGAGAAGATCATCAGCGCGGAAAACCGCACGCTCGAGCATCTGCAGGAGACGGTGAAAAAGATCATGAAGGCGCTGAAGGAGACAGAGCAGCAGCTGTGCAAGGTATTTGAGAATCTTGAACCATTCATCAAAGAAGAGATCACGTTCATCACTTCTCAGGAACTTGAGGATCAGTATCCGCATCTGACGCCGAAAGAGCGCGAATATGAATTTACTAAGGCACATGGCAGCGCCTGTATCATGCAGATCGGCGATAAGCTGAAAAGCGGCATCCCGCATGATGGCCGCGCGCCGGATTATGATGACTGGGCGCTCAACGGCGATATCCTGATCTATTATCCAGTGATCGATCAGGCCGTAGAGATCTCCAGCATGGGCATCCGTGTTGATTCCATGTCGCTGCTTTCGCAGCTGGAAAAAAGCGGATGCATGGATCGCATCGCTTTGCCGTTTCACAAAGCGCTGCTTGCCGGAGAGCTGCCGCTGACGATGGGCGGGGGCATCGGACAGTCACGCATATGTCTGTTGCTGCTGAATAAGGCCCATATCGGTGAGGTGCAGGCCGGCGCATGGCCGACACCGATGATCGAAAAGTGCCGCACCCATAATATCATCTTGCTTTGACCATCAGGCCTTCCTTGCAAAAAGATCACGCAGGGAAGGCCTTCATACATGGAAAATGCAAAAAAATGGTGGTATTCATCAGATAAATGAGCTATAATAAGGGCACTGAGTGTGCCCGTAGCTCAATTGGATAGAGTACCAGATTCCGATTCTGGCGGTTGCAGGTTCGATCCCTGTCGGGTGCGCCATTTTTATTTTATCCGGAGGAAGATATGCGAAGAAGTGATCGGGAAGTGACGGAGCTGTGTCAGCAGCTGGAGATCATCCAGCGCTGTGATTCCTGCTGCCTCGCCATGCATGACGCTCAGGCAGAGACTCCTTATCTTGTCGAACTCAGCTTTGGCATGGAACATGCGGATGGCAAGACGATGCTGTATTTTCACAGCGCAACAGAAGGAAAGAAGCTGGACTTGATCCGGCAGGATGCGCGTGTCAGCTTTTTCATGAGCTGCGGACATGCGCTGGTCTATGATGAGGCACACCAGATGTGCACGATGAATTACGAGAGCGTGAGCGGCCAGGGAATCATGCGGATGCTCAGCGGCAGCGAGGCCCTGCACGGCCTGGATGTGCTGATGGCGCATTATTATCCAGATGCGCATAAAGGATATGATGCGCGTACGGCCGCGGTCACGGCGGTATATGGTCTGGAGATCCGCTCCATGACGGCCAAGAAGAGAGAAAAGAAAGTATGAAAGGATATTTGTTTGATCTGGATGGCACGCTGATTCAGTCCATGCATGTATGGGAAGATGCGGTCATGCGTTTGTTTGACCGGCTGAATCTGAAGATGGATATCGAAGAAGCCAAAGACGCGTTTTCTGCCATGAAATTCACAGAGGTGCTGGAGGCGCTGATCACACGTTTCCATCTGCCGATGAGCGTGAAAGAACTGTATGGCATGGTGATCGATGATGTGCGTCGACAATACGCTCACACCGTGCAGCCTGTCAACGGCGCGGTCGAGCTGTTGAAGCAATGCGCCGCGGCCGGCAAGCGGATGTGTGTGGTCACGGCCAACGACGTCCCGCTGACCGAAGCGGTCCTGCGCCGGCTTGGCATCTTGCAGGATATGGAATTCATCTTGTCCTCAGAGGAAAGCGGGCTGACAAAACGAACGCCGCAGATGGTGCAGGAAGCCATGCGCCGGCTGCGGCTGCCCGCGCATGAATGCGTCATGCTGGAAGACTCGCTGTATTCCATGAAGTCTGCCAAGGTCGCGGGATGCTATGTGATCGCTGTCGCCTCGCCGCAGGCAAAGGACTATGCGCAGATCTGCGTAACAGCCGATGAGGTGCACGTCGATCTCAGCGATGTCACGGTGCGCTGAAATAGTTGACAAAAGCCCGGAAAGCCGTTAAAATTGCTTCGTAATAAGAGGCAGTGAAGGGTATAGTAGCGCATGCATAAGCGCAAAGAGAGCTTCCGGGAGCTGAGAAGGAAGCCGCGGCGCATGAAGGTGAACAAAGGATCCGGAGCCGAAACGTGAAGCTCGCGGCATAAGAGCGGCTGTGCAGACAGTCACTGAGATGAGACGGAGCGATCCGTTTCATGAAGTAGGGTGGTACCACGATGATGCTCTCTCGTCCCTATGCGGATGAGAGTTTTTTTATGCAAGAAAGGAAGAGAAAAATGGCAGAAAAGCTGACTGAACAGGAAAAGATCCGCCGACAGAAGATGGAAGAACTGCGTGAAAAAGGCATCGATCCCTTTGGCCATGCGTATGCGCGCACACATCGTTCCGGAGACATCAAGAGAGAGTACGGAGAATGCACGAAAGAAGAGCTCGATGAAAAAAACGTGACGGTCAAAGTGGCTGGCCGTATCATGACCAAGCGCCGTCAGGGCAAGGCCGGTTTCATGCACATTCAGGATCTCGATGGCCGTTTGCAGATCTATGTGCGTAAGGATGATGTCGGAGAAGACGCTTACGAGCTCTTCAAGAAGAGCGATATCGGCGATATCGTCGGCATCGAAGGCACGCTCATGCGCACGAATACCGGGGAGCTGTCTGTACATGCGAAGGTGTACACGCATCTGACCAAGGCGCTGCGCCCGCTGCCGGAAAAGTTCCATGGATTGCAGGATAAGGAAGAGCGTTTCCGCCGCCGCTATGTCGATCTGATCATGAATGAGGAAAGCAAGCGCATCGCGCTGACTCGTCCGAAGATCATCCGTGCCATCCAGCGCTATCTCGATGGCCAGGGTCTGGTAGAGGTGGAAACACCGGTGCTGCAGCCGATCCTGGGCGGCGCGGCAGCCCGTCCGTTCATCACGCATCACAATACGCTGAACATGCCGTTCTATCTGCGCATCGCGACCGAATTGCCGCTGAAGCGTCTGATCGTCGGCGGTCTGGAAGGCGTGTATGAGATCGGCCGGCTGTTTCGCAACGAGGGCATGGATGCCACGCACAACCCGGAATTTACGACCGTAGAAGCGTATGTCGCATACTCAGACCTGCACGGCATGATGGATCTGATCGAAGGCCTGCTCGAGTATGTCGCTAAGGAAGTATGCGGCACTACGGAGATCGAGTATCAGGGACAGCAGATCTCCCTGAAGGCGCCTTATCGCCGGCTGCACATGGTCGATGCCATCAAAGAAGCATGCGGAGTGGACTTCTGGAAAGAGATGAGCTACGAAGAAGCATGTGCTATCGCCAAGGAACATGGCATCGAGGTGGAAAAGAAACACAACAGTGTCGGACATATCATCAACCTCTTCTTTGAGAAATACGTAGAGGAGACACTGATCCAGCCGACGTATCTGTATGGACATCCGGTATCGATCTCGCCGCTGGCTAAGAAAAATGCCGATGATCCGCGGTTCGCCGATCGTTATGAGCTGTTCATCAACGGCAAGGAATATGCCAATGCCTTCTCTGAACTGAATGATCCGATCGATCAGCGCGAGCGCTTTGAGAATCAGCTGAAGCTGCGCGACCTTGGGGATGATGAAGCCAATGAGATGGATGTCGACTATGTCGAAGCGCTGGAGTATGGCCTGCCGCCGACCGGCGGTGTCGGCATGGGCATCGACCGTCTGGTGATGCTCCTGACGAATCAGGACACCATCCGCGAAGTGCTGTTGTTCCCGCACATGAAATTGACAGGAGAATCCAAAGGCGCAAAGCTGGAAAAAAAGGCCCAGGCGCAGGAGACTGCGGCAGTTACGGACGTGGAGCATGTCGTCAACAAGAAACCGACCATCGATTATTCCAAAGTGGAAATTGAGCCGCTGTTTAAAGACATGGTGGATTTTGAGACCTTCTCCAAGTCGGATTTCAGAGCTGTCAAGGTCAAGGAATGCCGCGCCGTTCCAAAGAGCAAGAAACTGCTGGAGTTCGTTCTGGATGACGGCACCGGGGAAGATCGCACGATCCTGAGCGGAATTCATGATTACTATGAGCCGGAACAGTTGGTGGGCAAGACGCTGGTGGCGATCGTCAACCTGCCTCCGCGCAAGATGATGGGCATCGATTCCTGTGGAATGATCATCTCTGCCGTTCATCAGGAAGCAGGAGAGGAGCGTCTGAATCTCCTGATCCTGGACGACGCGATCCCGGCAGGGGCAAAGCTGTACTAAGATCAGCCCGATCGATCAAGCAAATTACACACAAGATCAAGAATAACATATGGATAAAAAACGCTCAGAAATGAATACATTTTTGAGCGTTTTTACTTAGGGAGAAAGAATATGGCGATGAGCAAAAGTGTTGTTCGTCCACTATTCCCCCATAGTGGACGGGTACGGGGTTGTTAAAAGTACAGACCAAAGTACAGACTAAAGTACAGACCAAAGTACAGACTAAAAACAAATTACAGTACTCAGATTGTAGAGACATGTGAATCAATAGTAGGTTTTGATGCAATCAGGGTTAGAGGAATAGGATAAAAGCCGGAATAAAACAGCTTGAAAGCCCCGACTAACCACAGACTAAATTAAAATGGGAAACTGCAAATATCTCAA
>ERZ1643246.2193-NODE-2193-length-19206-cov-347.279515_pt1 | contig 19206 bp, 23 predicted proteins | sample MGYA00579265_ERZ1643246 | MGnify/ENA primary metagenome ERZ1643246 (study PRJEB29033, sample SAMEA4952261) | chicken gut metagenome | biome: Broiler Chicken; feature: Gastrointestinal Tract; material: Caecum | place: Ireland | collected 2018 | study: Broiler...
TTTCCGGTGTCATGAATAATATAAAATCCCGCAGAATTCATCCTTATACCGGGTTGAAATCTGCGGGATTTTTTGTGTTCTCTGAAGTCGTAAAATATACAATACGGGGACGGTTCGTATATACACCAAAAAACAAAAACAAGGGTATCAAAAGTGTCCCCATTAGTTCCGGGTTCCGGTGGGGCAAGAAGTATCCTGATTAGTCCTTTTCCCCCTTGGATTTCTCACGGCTCTTGTAGACATTATACTGATTCTTGCACCGTGGACTGCAAAAAGCGGCGTTGGACCGGCTGCCCAAAAACACCTTATGGCAATGCTTGCACAGGCGCAGGGGCTGCTCATCGTCCACCAGCATGAAGCTGAACATCATCTGGATACCCAGCAGCAGGGAATGGAAATCCCAGTAAATAGTAGGCTTATCCAGCAGCTCGATGTGGTAGCTGGGAGCGATCCCGCCAAATGCGGCCATAGCCTTACGATGCAATCCCCGTTCGTCCTCGCCCATGAAGTCATAGTCATTGTAGTAGAAAAAGGCGGTGGTTAAGGTAAAGGCCCAGTCTTTGAACTGCTGGGCTACCCAGTCGTAGGGTTCCGCATACTCCCGCTGGAAGCTCATGTTCTTGGCCATCGGCTCATCCATGAAGGTCATAGTCAAAGCGATCATGGCCCGGTCTCCGGACACATTCCATGTGGATTCAATGCCCTTCTTCACCACGTCCAGCTGGTCAAAGGGGTAAAACAGGGACAGATATTGGTCCGTCGCCATGGATTCTTCCCTGATAAAGTGGTTTTTCGGCAGGTAAACCGCCTCGTAGTCCATAAAGGTCGGTGTGGTGGGCAGGGCAGTCATCAACCCCAGCAGGCCGTACCGGGTGACAAACTCCATCACTGCTTTTTCCACCTCGGCCTCCTGTTTGCGCCCCATCATCAGCATCCCCACATTCAGCGCATCCAGTACAATGTTGGGAACCTCTTTCAGCGGATTGTAGACATCCGGCTTTGCGCTTTTGCCGGGGGTGATGTACCGCTTGCCATCTTCGGCAGTTTTCAGTTCATAATGATCGTAGCGCACCCAATGAGAACGGGATTGTTCAAATAGATTCTTCATTATACGTGCCCTTTCTGTTTCATCGCCTCTGCCATCAGGGGCGTTTTTTCTTTTTTCGGCGCTTGGTCTTGTTTTCCCGCCGGATCACGGCGTCCTTGCCCTGTTTCTTTGCGATTTTCGAGTATTCCTCCAAAAAACGGCGTTCCCGCAAGGTCAGGCTATTTTCCGGTTTGCAGCACAGATGGTCATACATTTGGCGCTGCAATTTTTTATGGATGGTTTTCCGCAGCTTGCGGATATTCCGGTCAGACTGCCCACGCATGGCAGCAAGCCGGGTGGTGCTGTACAACCGCAATGAGAGAAAATACAGGACTTCTTTATGTTCATCACTGAGATTTTCGATCATGCCGGAGATAAATGGGTCGGCACTCAGCTGGTGCATCTCATAGGGACAGTCAAACAGGACGTCCAAAAAATTCCCGGCCATCAGCTGCCGGTATGCAGGGGTGTTCATCCACCGGGGGATGAGCTTTGGCTCCGGCACCGCCTGGTATTCCAGCGGCACATCCCCACGGAGGTTTTCGTGGTCCCGCTCCCGGCGCTCCCGGTTCCGGTCCAGCTTGTTCCATTCGTCCACGACCACCCGAAAATCACTTTCGGTGCGGGCCGCTTCCTCCAGCCGGCGCATGGCTTCCGCCCGAATCTCCCGTTTCAGTCGCTTTTCGCTGACCGGAGCGGCTTCTTCTTCCTCGGTCTCCAGCTCGGCATCATAATCAACGGGATGCTCATCCTGCTCCAGCTCGCTTTCCAATTCTGCCAGGCGTTCTTCCGCAAGGGCCTGTTCCAGCGTTTCCTCCGTCGATCCGGCGGCTGTGTCCCCATCCCATTCGGTGAAGCCATCTTCGGTATCCAGAAGCTCATCATCTGTGAGATACGCCATGACTCCACCCCCTTCAAAAATTTTTTATGATTTTTCAAAAAATGGTTCCGTTTTACACCCGGGATTTCTCCTATTAGTGAAAGGGTAATCTGAAAGTAGATTACTTTTTTCGGAACCGTATCAACATTATACAACAGCTGCGCCGGAAGCGCAAGAAAGAGAGGCTCTATGGAAAAAACGGCATCCGATCATTTTTCAGAGGGGAGGGAGCGAAAATGACGCTGTTTGAGCTGGTGAAGCAAACGATTCATGTGCGGGATGCAGCGGAGCATTACGGCTTGCAGGTCAATCGCAGTGGGATGTGCCGCTGCCCATTCCACGATGACCGGCATCCCAGCATGAAGCTGAATGAGAAGTATTTTTACTGCTTCGGCTGCGGGGCCACCGGCGATGTGATCGACCTTGTGGCAAGGCTCTTTGGTTTGAGCAGCTTCGAGGCGGCACAAAAGCTGGCACAGGATTTCGGGATTGACCCGGATAAGCCCCCGGCGGCCATTGCTCTGCCCAAGTCGAAACGCCCCCTGCTGATGGCATACCGGCAGGAGGAAATGCGCTGCCTTCGGGTGCTGTTCGATTATCTGCATCTTTTAGAACGCTGGAAGGTACAGCATGCGCCCAAGGTGCCGGAAGATGCTTTGGAGGACCGGTTTGTGGAAGCCTGCCAGATGCTGGACTATGTGGAGTATCTGGCAGATTTTCTCATTGCCGCTGAACTGGGACAGCGGATAAGAATCGTAGAAATGTTGAACAAGGATGGCCTGATTGCCAGCTTGGAGGAGCGGCTGGAACGACAAAAGAAGGAGAGAACGCCCTATGAAGAAAAACAATCCGCCTGACGGAATGCCCGTCTGGTTTGATGGAAAAAACATCAACGAAGCCCTGTTTTGTGAGGAGTTCTTGCAGACGCACAAGATTCTCTTCACGAATGGGGCTTTTTTCACGCCCGAAGGCCGTGTGACCGATGAGCTGCCCCTGCGTGGAGAGATTTTTGAGGAGCTGAAATGCTGTGCGGTCAGCAATATCCCCCGCAAAATCGGCAACATTGTGGAGCTGATGAAGCTGGCGGCGCTGGTGGAGGATTTTCCACCGAAGGCGGACCGGATTCACCTCTCCAACGGGACGCTTTTTCTGGACGGAAAATTTGTGGAGGGAAAAACCGAAATCGTCCGTAATCGTTTCCCTGTGGCCTACAATCCCGGGGCATCCAAACCCATTCTCTGGCTGAAATTTCTGGATGGCCTGCTCTACCCGGAGGACATCCCCACCTTGCAGGAATACATCGGCTACTGCCTGATCCCCAGCAACAAGGGCCAGCGGATGATGGTCATGAAGGGCAACGGCGGTGAAGGCAAGAGCCAGATCGGCGCTGTGCTGGGAGCTTTGTTCGACTCTAACATGAAGGACGGCAGCATTGGGAAAATATCCGAGAACCGATTTGCCCGTGCCGACCTGGAGCATATCCTCCTGTGTGTGGACGACGATATGCGGATGGAAGCCCTGCGCCAGACCAACTATGTCAAGTCCATCGTCACCGCCCAGGGCAAGATGGATTTGGAGCGCAAGGGCAAGCAGAGCTATCAGGGATGGATGTGCGCCCGGCTACTGGCCTTCTCCAACGGGGATTTGCAGGCGCTGTTTGACCGGAGCGACGGGTTTTATCGCCGTCAGCTGGTCCTAACCACCAGGGACAAGCCTGCCGGACGTGTGGATGACCCTGACCTGGCCGAAAAGATGAAGGCCGAGGTGGAGGGCATACTGCTGTGGGCCTTTGAGGGCTTGCAGCGGCTGGCTGCCAACAACTTCAAGTTTACCGAGAGCCAGCGCACCAAAGACAACCGGGAAGCTGTCAAACGGGATAACAACAATGTATATGATTTTCTGGAATCCGATGGCTATATCCGGCTGAAAGCGGACGGTTCCATCAGCTCTAAGGAGCTGTATGAGATTTACCTGATGTGGTGCGATGAAAACAATCTGATCCCATTAAAACGCCGCAGTTTCAGCGATGCCGTCATTGCCAGCCAGAACAAATACAATCTGGAATACTGCAACAAGATCACCAACGCCCTTGGACGGCGGGTATGGGGTTTTTTCGGAATTGAAGCGATTGTCAGACCTCATATAAACGGATTTTCCACTGTTTTGGAAGATACGTACGTACCGAGACAGGACAAATAACACGGTTCTTTTGTACGTATGTACACAGCGTTTTACCCAAAACCGTCTCTATATGGGACTCTCGTATCGCACCCAAACGACAGACAAAGCACGCCTTTGTCTGTCGCCGGATGGCTGGTGTTTCGCAAAACGGTAGCTGTCCGGGCTGAACAACAGGAAACGATGCAGACGGTTTCCAGGCGGTTCAGCAGCGGTCATCGCAATGACCGCAATCCCCCCTCGGGAGAGCCCACGGCACTTTGCAGCCCTTCTGGCTGAAAGTGTCATAGTGGGTTATTACACTTCCCGCAGGAAGTGCATTCCCGTCCCCCAGCCGTCTGCTGCTGATCTGAAAGGAGCTGATTTGTATGGCCAGAAATGACGGAATCGACCGTACCTTTGCCCGTAATCAGGACTTGCCCACCCTTGATGATGTGGCAAAGGTGCAGGAACACAATGAACGAGAAAAGGACAACTACTCCAACCAGGATATTGATACCACCCAGACCCACCGGAATATTCACTTCAAAACCCCCACCGACAGCTATGCTGCCATGTTCGATCAGATGATTGCCGATGGCGTTATCTCCATCCGTGGCCTGAAGGCCGATGCGGCAAAATACGGGGAACTGATTTTCGATGTGAACTCCGCTTACTTCCACAATCACGGCGGCTATGAATATGCCAAACAATTTTACACCGACGCATACAAAGCTGCCGTGGAGATTGTGGGTGGTGAGCAGTATATTCTCTCCGCTGTCATGCACGCTGATGAGCGCAACCGGGCGATGTCGGAAGCTCTGGGGCAGAATGTATACCACTACCACCTTCATGTGGTCTATGTCCCGGTGGTGGAAAAACAGATTCTCTGGTCGAAGCGGTGCAAGGATAAATCCCTTGTGGGCACGGTCAAGGAGACCATCATGCAGGTCAGCCGCAGCAAAAAGTGGGAATCCAGGGTGGCTCTGGATGAGCAGGGAAATCCGCTTCTGACCGCCAAGGGGAAGAAAGTTCTGCGGGCATCGTACAGTGTCCTGCAAGACGATTTCTTCAACTATATGAAAGCTGCTGGATATACCGATGTGGAGCGTGGAGAGCGTGGCAGCACCGAGGAACATCTGACAGTGACTCAATTCAAGGTGGCACAGGAGCAGCAGCGTCTGGAGACTATGACCGCTCAGATCGCTCAGACGGAGCAGACCTTAAATAACACGCAGGCCGCCATTGAAAAAAAGGAAAAGGAGCTGCAATCCCTGCAAAAGCAGGCAAAAGAGCAGCGCACCGCTGCTTTGACTGTGCAGGAAATCCGCTCCATGGGAAAAAAGACCATTACCGGCAATATCACACTCACTCCATTCGAGTGCAATATCCTCAAAGACTATGCAACCACTGGTCTTCTGGTCAAAGCGGAAAACAGCCGCTTGGAAGAAAAGCTACGCAGCGCCCAATGGAGTGCCGCCATCTGGAAACAGAGATACGATGCCCTGTACAACGCATATCAAGAATTGAAGAAAGAGGTCCAGCCGTATCTGGACGCTGTCAAGCTCGCACCTGAAAAGGTACGGGCTTTTTTTGATGCCATTTTGACCCGGACCCGACAAGCAAAGCAACCGACCAAACTCAGCCGCCGCAAGCAAGACATGGAACGCTGAAAGAAAGGAATTTTACTGCCTATGATGAATCAGAACCAGCAGGCAATGAACCTGCCCATTGATCGTAAGATGCTGCTCTCAATTCGTGAGGCAGCCGAATACAGCAACATCGGAATCAACAAGATTGACGAGATGCTGAAACAGCCCAATTGCCCCTTTGTCCTGTATGTGGGCACTAAAAAATTGGTAAAACGTAAGGCTTTTGAGGAGTTTATCGAAGGTCGGGTTGCGATTTGACAAAACAGCCGTTTTTGGCGCGCTCAATGCCAATTGGTGCGCACCAAAAACGCTGAATTATATTGAAAAAATAGTGTTTTTGTGTTAGAGTAGAGTGTCGTGATGAACTCACGTTTCCTACTCTAAGGAAAGGAGTTCATTATATGGGCAAAAACTTAAAAGGCAGAGAATGCGGAAAAGGTATCTGCCAGAGAAAAGACGGTAAGTACGCCGCAAGATATACCGCAAAGGACGGTTCCCGCAAGGAAAAGCATTTCCATACGCTCCCGGAAGCTCGCAACTGGCTTGCCGATGCACGGTACGAAGATAAGCACGATGTTCACAACCCTTCCTCCGAAATGACGGTGGATTCCTGGTTTGAGTTTTGGATCACCCATCTGATTGCAGATCTGGCACCCAATACCAAAAGAAATTACCGGGAACGGTATCGAGTGAACATCCAACCGGTTATCGGAAGTATGCGCTTGTGTGATGTCAAACCGATGCATTGCAAAATCGTTCTGAACAAGATGGAAGCAATCTATGCAGGTTCTACCATCCGTCAGGCGTATATTGCGATGGGAACCATGTTCCGTGCAGCAGTCATGAACGATATGCTCATCAAACATCCCATGGACGGAGTTCGTTTTTCAAAGCCGGTCCGTGCCGTGGATGACATTAAGTTCCTGACTGTAGAAGAACAGGCAGCTTTTCTGGAAACCGCAAAGCGATCTCACAATTACAGGCAGTATGTACTGCTGTTGGAGACCGGGCTGCGGACTTCGGAAATGATCGGGTTGACCTGGGATTCTATTGACTGGAAAAAGCGGACGCTGACCGTCAGCAAAACGCTGGAATACCGCCATAGTGAAGGGATCTGGCGTGCCGGTCCTCCCAAGACCAATAGCAGTTACCGCACCATTCCGCTGACGACCCGTGCATACGATGTATTAAAATCCTGCTATGAGGAACGTCACACTCGCAAAGAATCAGAACTGCTGTCTCAAATTCTGGAATATGTGGATCGTCGGACAGGAGAGACCCAATATCTCTGTATGAGAGATTTGGTGTTTATCAATTACCGCACCGGAGAACCCGCCAAAAACAGTTCCTATGACACGCATCTGTACAAGCTGTGTGATGAGGCCAAGATCAAGCGGTTTTGTATGCACGCTCTGAGACACACCTATGCGACCCGTGCGATTGAAAGCGGAGTGCTACCGAAAGTCCTGCAAAGGCTGCTTGGTCATTCAAGCATCAAAACAACCATGGACCGCTATGTCCATGTCACGGATGATTCCCTGAGCAACGCCATCAAACAGTTTGAGCAAAACACCAGTCTGGCAAGTTGAAAAATGGTGCGCTGCTGAAAAATTGGTGCGGAATTGGTGCGGTGGACATCCCCCCAAACCCGGAAACTATTGAAAATACGAGAAAAATCAAGGAGAGTTGAGATATATGAAATTAGGAATCGTAATATATTGACCGATTTTCATAATTTCATGTATCTCTATAAAAGTCCGCAAACCCGCATGATTGCTGCATTTCTTGAAATCGCAACTTCATAAAGAAGCACATAAAACCATATAGTTTCATGCCATTTGGGTGTAAAAATGGGTGTAAAACAGTAGATACAAATCAGAGTCCAACGCACAAATTCAGTTTATATACGCGTTAAGGCTAAGATTATTTATTATTTTAAAATTGAATATCAAGCCATAAAGGCGGCGTTTCTCACTTCCAAACCCGGAAGAACAGGAACGCCGCTTTTTTTATGCCCTCATGTTACGCAATAGGGACAGAAAAAGCCTTGATTTATGCGGCTTCCAGAGCGCGAAAACAGGGAAGCAAAGGAAAGATACCTTTCCCCCTCAAATCCGCGTTCTATTGCGTAACAAATCCACAGCAAAGGAGCTGATAAGCTATGGCAGTTTTCAGAGTGGAACGGAACACGGGATATACCGTAATGAGCAACCACCACTTACGCAACAAGGAGCTGACCTTGAAAGCAAAGGGCTTGTTGTCGCAAATGCTCTCACTTCCCGAAGATTGGGACTATACCCTTGCGGGGCTGTCCCATATCAACCGGGAGAAAATCGACGCTATCCGGGAAGCGGTGCGGGAACTGGAACGCGCCGGGTATATCGTCCGTTCAAGGGAACGCGACGCAAAAGGACGCCTGCGGGGTGCCGATTATGTGATTTATGAGCAGCCACAGCTACCGCCTAAACCGGATTTACCTACGTTGGAAAATCCAACATTGGAAAATCCAACGCAGGAAAACCCTACGTTGGAAAAACCTACGCAGGAAAATCCAATGCAATTAAATAAAGAAGTACAAAGAACTAATCTATCAAAAAAAGAAAAATCAAATACTGATACACAAAGTACCCATTCCATTCCTATCCTTTCCCCTGCCCCCTCTCCCTTAGAGGGACAAGCGGCTGCGCCGCCGGAACGGAAACGAAAGGAACCGAACGACGCATACCGGGTATATGAGGAAATCATAAAGGACAATATCTGCTATGACATTCTCAAACAGGATATGCCCTACGACCATGACCGGATAGATGAAATCGTTGACCTTATCCTTGAAACCGTCTGCACAAGGCGCAGGACAATCCGTATCGCCGGGGACGACTATCCGGCAGACCTTGTAAAGTCAAAATTTATGAAACTGGACAGCGAACATATCCGGTTCGTCCTTGACTGTATGCGGGAGAACACCACGAAGATACGCAACATCAAGCAATACCTACGGGCGGCACTGTTCAACGCGCCGTCCACTATCGGCAATTACTACACTTCCCTTGTCGCCCACGACATGGCAAGCGGCGCACTGGCTCCGCGAAAGCCCCGGTTTGGCGACCCGGACTATTATTCTTGCAACGAGGGCGAAAGCCTGTAAACAAACATAAGGAGGATTTTTCTATGGCACAGAGAACCGGAGCATTGGTATTTGACGAGCTGACCGACCGTTACGACATTCGCTTTGACCTTTCCGAGTATTACGGGGGCTTACACTGCGGCGACTGTCTGGAAGTATTCGTAAGGGGCAAGTGGAAGCCGACCCGTATGGAGTACGGGCAGAACTGGTATCTGGTAGGGGTACGCGCCGAGGACTTGAACGGGCTTAGGGTACGGATTTAATAAAACGACAGGCACAGGGCAACCGGGAAACGGCTGCCCTTTCTTTCTGCCCGGAAACAGACTTTTGCGAAAGGAGGACGAGAATTGCAGGAGGAAGTCAACGAAAAAGTGATTGCCCTGTCAATCAAGACCGGGAAGCTGTCTGCGGAAGTGCTGCAAAAATCTATGAAATTTTTTCTCTCACAGGTAAAGAAACAGACAAACAAACGGCAAATGCCCCACGGCAAGCAGACCCTAAAGCAGCTTATGAAACAGAACGCAGGCGTTTCCAATATCGAAATCACGAAGGACAATATCAAAGCCTTTGAGAGTACCGCGAAGAAATACGGGATTGACTTTGCGCTGAAAAAGGACGCGGCGGAAAGCCCGCCCCGGTACCTTGTTTTCTTTAAGGCGCGGGACGCTGACGCGCTGACCGCAGCCTTTAAGGAGTTTTCCGCAAAGAAGCTCTCACGGGAGCAGAAGCCCTCTATCCGAAAAGCGTTAGCTGCGTTCCGGGATAAGGCGAAGCAGCTTAACGCCAACCGGGAGAAAGTCAAGAAAAAGGAAAGGGGGATTGACCGTTGAACAGGATAGATTTGAAAAAGCTGATTATCCCGAATATCCCCTATCTGCTCTTTGTCTGGCTCTTTGACAAGGCGGCGCAGGCGTTCCGTCTGTCGCCGGGGGCTGACCTGTCGGGAAAGCTGCTTTCCCTTGGGACGGGATTTTCCGCAGCCTTTTCTAACGCCGCGCCGAGCCTACACCCTATGGACTTGCTTATCGGCATAGCGGGGGCGGTACTTATCCGGCTGATTGTCTATTTCAAAGGCAAGAACGCGAAAAAATATAGGCGCGGCATGGAATACGGTTCTGCACGTTGGGGCAACGCCGAGGATATAAAGCCGTATGTAGACCCGGTGTTTGAAAACAACGTCATTCTGACCCAGACCGAACGGCTGATGATGAGCAGCCGCCCGAAGCAGCCAAAATACGCAAGGAATAAAAATATCCTTGTAATCGGCGGTTCCGGCTCCGGCAAGACGAGGTTTTTTGTGAAACCGAACCTCATGCAAATGCACAGCTCCTATGTTGTCACAGACCCGAAAGGAACCGTGTTAGTCGAGTGCGGGAAGCTCCTGCAACGGGGCGGCTATAAGATAAAAGTGCTGAATACCATAAACTTCAAGAAAAGTATGCACTATAACCCGTTCGCCTATATCCGCAGCGAGAAGGACATTCTGAAACTGGTAAATACCATAATCGCCAACACCAAAGGCGACGGGGAAAAATCCGGGGAGGATTTCTGGGTAAAGTCCGAACGGCTCTTTTACTGCGCCCTTATCGGCTATATCTGGTATGAAGCCCCGGAGGACGAGAAAAACTTCACGACGCTGCTTGAAATGATAAATGCGTCGGAAGCCCGCGAGGACGACCCGGAATTTCAGTCCCCGGTTGACCTCATGTTTGAACGACTGGAAGAAAAAGACCCGGAGCATTTTGCCGTCCGGCAGTATAAGAAATTCCTGTTAAGCGCGGGCAAGACACGTTCCTCAATCCTTATTTCCTGCGGGGCGCGGCTTGCCCCCTTTGATATACGGGAACTGCGGGAACTTCTGGAAACCGACGAAATGGAGCTTGACACACTGGGCGACCGGAAAACGGCACTGTTCGTTATCATCAGCGACACCGACGACACCTTTAACTTTGTCGTGTCTATCCTTTACACGCAGCTTTTCAACCTGTTGTGCGACAAAGCCGACGACGTGTACGGCGGGCGGCTACCCGTCCATGTGCGCTGCCTGCTTGACGAGTTTGCCAATATCGGGCAGATACCGAAGTTTGAAAAGCTGATAGCCACCATACGGAGCCGGGAAATCTCCGCTTCTATCATCTTGCAGTCCCAGTCACAGCTAAAGGCAATCTATAAGGACAACGCCGATACCATTGTCGGCAACTGCGACACCACCCTTTTCCTTGGGGGCAAGGAGAAAACCACCCTAAAAGAAATGTCGGAGCTTTTGGGGAAAGAAACCATTGACAGCTTCAACACTTCCGAAACCAGAGGGCGGGAGCTGTCCCACGGGCTGAACTACCAGAAGTTAGGCAAGCAGCTTATGACACAGGACGAAATCGCCGTCATGGACGGCGGGAAATGTATCTTGCAGCTACGGGGTGTGCGCCCGTTCTTTTCGGACAAATTCGATATAACGAAACACCCGAAATACAAGTACCTTTCCGACTATGACAAGAAGAACGCTTTTGATGTGGAACGGTACATGAAACGCCGCCCCGCAATCGTGAAGCCGGAGGAACCCTTTGACTGTTACGAAATCAGCGAAACAGATTTGCAGGAGGGCACAGGGAATGAAGAAACGTATCAGGAAGAAAACAGACAGTAAACAGCTTGAAGTGTTCTTTTCGCGGATAGCGGAAAAAGCAGACACCGCCATGTGGGAGTACCAACAGGAACGTGGAGGGGAACATCTTCTTTACGTTACCGAGTATATCCGGCACAGGAGCTATCTTTTGGAATAATACAGGACTGAAAGGAGGAATTACAGCAACCGACTACATAAACATTGGCTACATGATACGCGCACCCACTGGAAAATCCATGTTCCCCACGCTTACAACTGAATACCGCTGCGCCGCAGAATTTTAAGCGGCGCGGGGACTTATGACCGCGGCAGTTACCAAAACTGACCGCCGTTTTTTATGCCCTTTTTCGGGCAGCCGCAAAATGCGGCAGGAAAGGAGAATTTCATGGAATTTTTCAACAGCGCAGTAGATGTATTGCAGACCCTTGTTATCGCACTGGGAGCCGGACTTGGTATCTGGGGCGTAATCAATCTGCTTGAGGGCTACGGAAACGACAATCCGGGTGCAAAAAGCCAGGGCATGAAACAGCTTATGGCTAAGTAGATGTAATCAAGAGAAGAAAGGAAAAGCACAATCCAGACGGAACCGGCGGTTGTATCAAGAAATGTTTGTGGAATAGCAAGAACTTTGATATAATGGGAACAGGAACCCCGGAACCGGGAGAAAGGCAGGAGGATAAATGCACATAAGCTATAAACCCCTCTGGCACACGCTGGTTGAGCGCAACATGAGGAAGGAGGACTTGCGGCTTGCCGCCGGTCTTACCACAAATATGATTGCCAACATGGGTAAGGGAAAGAATATCAGTATGGAAACGCTGGTTCGTATCTGCGAAGCCCTTAATTGCGGTATATTAGATGTGATTGAACTGGAACAGGATGATATTTCTGCTGATACAGCAGAGTGTTAAGTCATGAACTGCGGAGGTGTCTAATGATGAAGTGTCCAAAATGTGAAAAGGATATGCAGGCTGGATTTTTACAGGCAGGAAACATAATTGCATTTAATAAAACCAGACACAAAATTTCATTGAATCCTAAAGATAAAGATGATGTTATGATAGCGAGAAAGTCGTTCACAAGTACAGATTTTCACGGATATATTTGCAAGGAATGTGGGTTAGTCGTTTTTGATTATAAGAGTGCCCTTTCACGCTTTTAATTTTGAAATTATCTGTTGCGTTATTTCAGCCAGCCGTTCCCGGCTGGCTGTTCTGCTACTCCTTATGCTCCAACACTGCTTTTATCATGGCAAGTGCAAGCGTCTGTTTGCTGGGAGAAGTATCTTTCCAGAGTGCTTCTATCTCCCGGATGGTACTGATTTCGTTTTCTTCCAGTTCGTCTTGCAGAAGATAATCCGGCGAGATTTTCAGAGCCTTGCAAATGTCTATGAATACCGGCAGACTGGGCATTTTTACGCCACCCTCAATCTGCCGGAGGTAAGTAGCGTTGATATTGCACATTTCCGAGAGCCGGTCAGCAGTTAAGCCCCGGTCTTTCCTTACTGCGTTGATACGCTTCCCTAATCCGTTCTTTTCCATAATCCACACCCATCTATTAGCTATCAGTTATCATTTTGTACACTTTAAGACTATAATATGATTGCCGTTTTCAATAGCTTCTGATAGACTATAAGATATTAGCTTATAGCTTGTTGGAGGGTATGGATATGAAAAATGTTTGGAGAAAGCTGCGGGATAGTTGGCTGGACTTTTGGGAAGATGATGAACTGGACATGGACAAAAAGCATTTGAGCCAGCATGACAAACGTTCCCTGCTCTATGGAGGTTTTATGATAGGGGCTGTCACATTCGCTTTTATCTCAATTAGTATCATGGTAGGAAATGTATGGACGAGCCACCAAAACCAGAAAGATATGGAAGAATTTTTAAGGACAGTTGTTACCTACATGGCAACGGCCACCGATGATGAATACGAAGAAATCGCCCAGACTATCCGGCATGATTTAGTGTACAGCCAGTACGGGCAGGATATCGAAAATCTTATCCGTTATATCCCGAATACGGCTGATGGCTGCTGTCTGGAACGGGGCTTCCCGGAGCGTGTCAATCTGGTTTTCCTGAATACCGGCGAAGCCTATGGGCTGGAAATATTCGATAATACCGAGCCGATTGAAAGCCAACGAGAAAGAGGCGGCACAATGATTACCTCTGGTTACGATGAAATCAGCGAAGCACACTTGATGATGATGTCAAATCCCAATATGGACAGCGCCACCGCTTCTATTGACCGGGGACGGGGCATTGTGAGCGCCCACAAAATGAAAACGCATTTTTGTGATGATTGTATCCGGGAAATCCTGACTACTGTTGAAGATGAATTTATAGACGAAGCTGTGATTTATGACGCCGAGGAAAAGACATTCTACCCTGTCACAGAGGGAGATTTACAAATCGGGGACTATTCTTTCCACACCTACTATGAGGATGGCGGCTATGAGATAAAAATTGCATATACCGGCGAATAAAAAACGCTGCCGTTGCAGGAACACTCATTCCCACAACGGCAATTTTCATTTCCTCTTGCGCCGGAAGTTGAAGGGGCTGTTTTTGATGTTCGGGGATTTTGACAGTATCCTTTTCAATATCTTCTGTTCATCCGGCGGCAGCTTGTAAAAGTCAATGCCGAGCATATTGAAAATGACCGCCCACACCTTTCCGAGATAATCCCCGGAAGATTGAATAGCCTTTCGGATTTCCAGAGCCATCTTCTTTGCAAGGGAGTAATCCGGCGTGCTGTCAATATCATGCTCATGGGCTTTCCGTATGTCGTGGAGAATGGCGTCCCATGTTTTGTGCGTCACATGGCAGAAGAAATTTTCTTCCTTTACCTCTGCGGCAAGGATGGTCTTTGAATAGAAATCATTTTCCGCCTGCTTGTATTTCTGTATGATGGTCTGCCGCTGTTCTTCCAAAGACTCATAAAGAGTGCGGAAGGTAGAGGTTGCATGGCCGTCTATGTATATCTCCGTGTCGGTCATAAGCTGCTCAAATTTATCATTGGTAGCAATCTCACACAGGAGCCGGTTATTGATACGGCCGCTTTTCAGCAGTGCCACCATTTCATCCGTCAAGTGTAATTCCATTAAAGGCGTGTTTGCCTGTTCCCGGTTCTCTGTCCGGCACAGCAGATAATCAACGGACACCTGATAGAAGTCTGCCAGTGTGACAAGGTTGCCGTGGTTGATTTCCTTATAGTCGTTGGCTTCATAGCTGGCGAGGGCTGACTTTGAAATGCCGGTCAGCTTTGATAATTCTTCCAGATTTAAGCCTTTATCTTTGCGTAACTCCCAAAGGCGCTCCTGTATGGTAGTCGCTCTCAGCATAGGGCGTTCACTCCTTCCCGTCGGCTGTTTTCCTGCCGTTAACCGGATTATACCATACTTTCCGCAATCGTGGAAATTTCCGTTTTTCGCCCAGAAATCCGACTTTGTGGACATACGGCACAGGGAACAAAAATGGGCTATCATACAGGTAAGTTCATCGATGGATTATTCCAATCGAATGACCGGCCTGTATGGGATATGCTCCCCGGCGATGTAGCGCAACGACTTGCGGCAGGGAAATGGAGGAACCCTGACCGCAACGAGCGTACCAAAGGGAGCGAAACGCCGTTGTGAGAGCCAGGGGCAGGAACGACATCAGGGAGAACCGGCGAAAATGAACACCGAATTGATACCGAAACACAACAATCCGATAGGGCATAGTCTACCCTATCCGTAATACTACGGGGGATTTCCGGGCGGCTCTATGGCCGCTTTTTCCTTGAAAATCGCCCCGAAACACGACACTAAAATCTGCTATCCGTCTATTGCGGCTGTTACGGCTGAAATGGACGGATTTTTGTTTAAGGAGGCACCATGCCGAGAATGCCGAAAAAGAGGAAGCTGGAACTGTCCTTCTTCCTCAATGAACGGGGACGGGTAACGTACAACGACCTTTGCCGGAAATGCCAGCGTACTTGCAAGCAGAGTTTCCGGACGGTCATTGTGGACTGCCCCCATTATCTTTCCAAACGCTCAAAACGAAAAGTAAAGGAGGACACCGATTGAATGGAAGTTGAATTTATGACCGCAGACACCACCCTGCCGCCCTGTATGCCGCTGCCAAGAGCCATGCTGCGGCTCCCGATCAGCAGCACCGCCAAGGTCATGTACGCCCGGATGTTGGATATAGTTTTCCTGTCCGGCATAGAGGACGCCAACGGGATTTTATTTATCCATTTCCCCATCGTGGAACTGGCGGCGGCACTTGCCCGCAGCACCATGACCGTGAAGCGTTCCCTGAATGAATTGGAGGACGCCGGACTGATACTGCGAGTGCGTCAGGGCTTCGGGGAACCCAACAAGATATATGTACTCATTCCGAAGAAGGAGGACAGCCGCTTATGAATGAAAAGCTGGAAGCACTCAATCAGGAGATAGAGAAAACGGAAAAGAAGCTGCGGTGGGCGCAACAGGAGGAAAAGCGTCTGACCCATCAGGCCAAGGCGCTGACCCGGAAGGAACGGACGCACCGGCTTTGCACCAGAGCCGCCATGCTGGAAAGCTACCTTCCCCACCCGGAAGCTATCACGGATGAACAGGTCAGCTTGTTTTTGAAGCTGCTGTTCCACAAAGACAGCACCCGGCAGCTTATGGAAAAAGTGTTTGCCGGAAACGGCGATTTTCAGGGAGAGGACGCAGGACGGAAACGGCCATGATTGCTTCCAGAGCCGCAGTCCGTGGGCTACCCCTCTGAAAGAGGGCGCAACTATACACCACCTGAAAGGTAGTGTGTTGCGTCCTGCCGGAAGCCCCTTGCAGGGAGCAGATGATTTCCGCAGATTTCCAATCCGCTCCAATCATCACAGGGGAAGCTACACTTCCCCTGCGCTGGCTGCCGCCAGCTACCCCTTAGTGGACTTGCCGCCTGAAAACACCTTGCTTTGCAAGCTGCTTCCAGTCAACAAGTTTTCAGAAAAGCTATTCCCTTTTGGAAGTTGGTACAGTATAATGAAGTCAACGACAAATCGGAAGTTGTGGAGGTAATTATCAATGAGAAATATTTACGATAATAGTGAATTTTTTGCCGCATATGCGGAAATGGGAAGAAGCAAAGATGGTCTGAAAGCTGCTGGAGAGTGGCATCAGTTGCAACCGTTATTCCCTAAATTACAGGGAAAAAAGTTTTGGATTTAGGATGTGGTTACGGTTATAATGGTATGCCGGGAATGTGTAATGAAATGCGTAGACCTATGATGTTGTTGGTTAAGGTTAAAAAGGTTTAATAAACAACTTCCCGTTTATTGGGAAGTCGCAGAGAACGAAAAATCGGAATTTGATGAGGTGTAATTATGGTAAGAATTGCAACAGTAAATGATGCAGAGCAATTAAATATCTTAAATAACGAATTTAATGGTGAAGGTGCAAGCATAGATAATATTGGAAATTCTCTTGTGAGTAATAAACAGGAGGTTGTTATCGTTGCTGATGAAGATGATATATTAGTAGGATTTGTATGTGTTCAACTTAAAAAGTCCTTCTGCTATGATGAATATATGCCTGAAATTACGGAAGTGTATGTTAAACCGACATATAGAAATAGAGGGATTGCGAGTGAAATGATTATTTTTGCAGAAAATTATTGCAGTAAGAATTATCCACTTCATGAGTACGAACTCTTAACAGGACAAGAAAATCTTGTTGCACAATCTGTATATAATAAACTTGGATATGTAGATGATAATGAACTTCATTTATCAAAACGAGTTAAGAGATAGTCAAATTCCAGTTTGTAGGGCTATCAAACTTCGGGACAAAATGTCCCGAACTTACCACCCGCCCTTGTTACGCTTTAGGCGCTCTCAAAGCCCCGTTTTGCAAGGCTTTTCAGCCGTCAAAATCGTACCTCTGATATTTAACCTATCCGCACCCCACTGGCTCCCACTGTATCATCTGGGAGCCATTTTCAACTGAATATCTGCCGCTCTTTTGCGGCATCACCGAGCAGGAAATCTTGAAACAGGTTCCCTGCTCTTTTTATGCCTGGACGCCGGGAGAAAGGAGGACACGACTTGCCATGCCCGCACTTTGATGTAAAAATCATCCAGCGCAGCAAGCGCCAGTCAGCCGTTGCGTCTGCCGCCTACCAGAGCGGGGAACGGCTGTTTTCCGAATACGACCAGAAACAGAAATACTATTCCCATAAAAGCGAAATCGTCCACACCGAAATCATGCTGCCGCCCCACGCCCCGCCGGAGTACGCAGACAGGAATACCTTGTGGAACGCCGCCGAAGCCATAGAAAAACAATGGAACTCCCAGCTTGCCCGGAGGTTCGTGCTTGCCATACCGAGGGAACTTCCCCGGTCACAGTACGCCGACCTTATCCGGGACTACTGCCGGGAGTTTTTTGTTTCCAAAGGCATGATTGCCGACTTTGCCATCCATGACAAGGGGGACGGAAATCCCCACGCCCACATCCTTCTTACCATGCGGGCGATGGACGAAACCGGGAAATGGCTCCCTAAGAGCCGGAAGGTCTACGACCTTGACGAGAACGGCGAGCGTATCCGGCTTGCGTCCGGCAGATGGAAAAGCCACAAGGAGGACACCGTGGACTGGAACGACCAGAAGTACGCCGAGATATGGCGGCAGGGCTGGGCTGACACAGCAAACCGCTATCTGGAAGCCATCGGCAGCCCGGAACGCCTTGACCTTCGCTCCTATGCGCGTCAGGGGATAGATAAAATCCCCACCGTCCACATGGGGCCAGCGGTCAGCTATTTGGAACGGAAAGGCATACAGACCAACATCGGCAACCTGAACCGGGACATCAAAGCCGCCAATTCCCTTATGCAGTCTATCCGGCAGATGGTACGCAGCTTAAAGGGCTGGCTGTCCGGCCTGAAAGAGAAAAAGGCGGCGCTGCTGGAAGCACTGGAACAGGCAAAGGAGCCGACCATCCCCGAACTGCTTTCCCGGTATCTGGATAAACGGAGCGAGGAACGTACCGGCTGGACTTCCAAGGGGAAGCTGAAAGGCACTGTTGGAGATTTCAACAAGGTTATGGAAGCCCTGGACTTCCTGCAGCAGAAAGAGATTTCCACCGTGGAGAGCCTTGACGCTTATCTGGATGAAGCCAGCGCACAGGCCGTTTCCATCCGTGAGGAAATCAGGCCGATGGAGAAACGTGTGAAAGAGATTGACCGGCTGCTTTTCCATATCGGGAACTTTGAAGCAAACAAGCCGGTTCATGCGAAATATGCCGCTATCCGCTGGAAGAAACCCAAGGAGAAATATGCCGCCGACCATAAGGAGGAACTGGACGCCTACAACGCTGCCCTGCGGTATTTCAAGGTTCACCTTGATGGGGCGAAGTACAGCACGAAGAAGCTGGCCGGGGAACAGGCACAGCTTTCAGAGAATATCGCTTCCAAGACGGAAGCACTGACTGCCGTACAGGAGGATGTGAAGATTTTGCGGGATGTGCGCCACTGGCTCAATCAGGTTTTGCCATCCGAGCAGTACCGCCAGACCGCAGAGCCGGGAAAGAAACCGTCCATCCAGCAGGCGGTCAAAGGCCGGGAGCAGCGTATCCGGGAGGAACAGGCAGAGAAACGCCAGACGCCCCGCCGCCAGCAAAAACAGGATATGGAACTTTAACCAATCAGGCGCTTGCCA
>ERZ1643246.2195-NODE-2195-length-19197-cov-11.138230_pt1 | contig 19197 bp, 12 predicted proteins | sample MGYA00579265_ERZ1643246 | MGnify/ENA primary metagenome ERZ1643246 (study PRJEB29033, sample SAMEA4952261) | chicken gut metagenome | biome: Broiler Chicken; feature: Gastrointestinal Tract; material: Caecum | place: Ireland | collected 2018 | study: Broiler...
CCGTTTTTTGGAACAACCATGTGAGCCTCCGTGATTCTTCAGAATTTTTTCCATTATACCATACGCTTTCCGGATAAGGAAGTTTCTTTTGATGATAAAAGGCCAGATCGTAACAGTTCAGCCAGGTCTGCGCATCTTCTGCGCAGACCTGGCTGAACTGTTACGTCGGATCAGATGGAATCGGTACAGGCGATTCTCGAAGCTATGGATCCGGAGCTAACGAAAAAGCAAGACGTTACATTCCGAGCTTTTCCGCGAAATCTGCCATTGCCTCGGAGATCTTGATCTGCTGCGGACAGACAGCCTCGCAGCTGCGGCATCCGATACATGCGCTGGGGCGTTTTTCTTCCGGGATCGCTGACATCGCCATCGGTGCGATGAAACCGCCTTTGGTAAAACAGTGTTCATTGTACAGTGAGATCAGATTCGGAATATCCAGTCCCTGCGGGCAGTGGCTGACACAGTAATGGCAGGCGGTGCACGGGAGTACGATCTTCCGAACCATACCGTCGGCGATCTCCAGAAGCTCTTTCATTTCTGTATCGTTCAGCGGTGCGTCCGTCTCGAAGGTATGTATATTCTGCTGAAGCTGTTCGAAATTTGACATACCGGAGAGAGTAACTGTCACGCCCGAAATGCTCTGGAGAAAACGGAACGCCCAGGCGGGAACGGACTCTTCCGGACGAAGCTGTTTCAGGCGGGTAGTATCTTCTTCGGAAAGCTTTGCCAAAGATCCTCCGCGCAGCGGCTCCATGACCCATACCGGTATTTTATATTCCTGAAGAAGTTCCACTTTCGCCTTGGCGTCCTGGAACGACCAGTCCAGATAATTCAGCTGGATCTGGCAGAATTCCATGTCTTTGCCGTAGGCTTCCAGGAAACGTTTGATGACGTCATAGCTTCCGTGGGCAGAAAAGCCGAGATGGCGGATCCTTCCGGCTTTTTTCTGCTTCATCAGATATTCATGAATTCCGTATTTTTCATCCAGATATGCGTCTATGTTCATCTCGCAAACATTGTGGAACAGGTAAAAGTCAAAATAGGAAACCTGGCATTTTTCCAGCTGCTTTTCAAAAATCTTTTCTACCTTGTCCATGTTTGACAGATCATATCCCGGGAATTTGTCAGCCAGATAAAAGCTTTCTCTGGGATGTTTTGCCAGGGCTTTTCCCATTACCAGTTCGGAATTTCCGTTGTGATATCCCCATGCGGTGTCATAATAATTGACGCCGTGTTCCATAGCATAATCTACCATCTGACAGGCAGCAGCCTCGTCGATCCGGGCGTCATCTCCGTCAATGACAGGGAGCCTCATGGCGCCCATTCCAAGTGCGGATAATTTCAGATCCTGATACTCTTTGTAAATCATATGCTTACCTCTCTTTCCTGTATTGTCGCGTTCTTTTTCTATTTTACTCGTTTTTTTCCGGCTTTTCCAGATGTTTTATGACTTTTGCCGGTACACCGCCGACGATCACATCTTTGGGAACATCCTTTGTCACTACTGCGCCGGCAGCTATGATGGAATGGTCTCCGATCGTGACACCCGGGAGAATCGTAGCGTTTGCTCCGATCCATACCTTGTTCCCGATCGTGACAGGCGCGGGGATCAGATCTCCACGCTTTTCCGGATCAAAATGATGATTCAACGTTGCCAGGACTACGTTGTGGCCGATCAGCGTGTCGTCTCCGATCGTTATACCGCCCTGGTCCTGAAACTGGCATCCGGCGTTGATGAAAACATTTTTTCCCACATGGATGTTTTTCCCGCAGTCCGTATAGAAAGGCGGAAACAGGCGGAAGCTGTCATCCACCCTGGTACCGGTCAGCTGTGAAAATAGTTCGCAGATCTCTTTCGGATCATGCCAGACCGTATTCAGTTCAATCGTTATTTTCCGCGCTTCATTGCTCAGATCGGTCATAAATTGCTGCAATTCAGAGCCTGCTGCAACCGGCAGGCCCTGGTTCAGATGATTCAGAAATGTTTCCAGAGTTACCATTGATTCCTCCTGATCTTTATGGGCTCAGCGCCCTTTGTTTTTTAATATATGTAAAGTATAGCGCCACGGGACGGAGAAAGTCCAATAGTTATATGGAATTGATATTTATAGTTATTTTCTATATCTGATCCTATTCTCCGAAAAACATTCCCGGAGACATTCGGGGAATTGCAGAGCAGGGGAAACTTTATTACTGTAACATAAAGAAACCGCAGCCGGACGTTTCTGCCGGCTGCGGCGGTTACAATACAGGTACAGATGTTATAATTACGAAAAATCATGCCAGTTTTTGGAACCTCACCCACTCAATGGAAAGTTCCGGTTTCAGGAGCTTAGCCTCGAGCAGATAGAAGCCCTTTTCCAGGCGAACCTTGGCCAGTTTTCTGCCGGTAACTTTGCCGCAGGTGCCGCCCATCTGCACCTGGAGCAGAGGGGTTCCGTTCAGACAGAATTCCATAAATACCTGCGACATTTGCGATGATGCAGAGGAAAGGCCTGCCTCCATAAAGTAAGTACCGGGCTCTGTCACCTCCAGGGCCAACGGATGATCAAAATCCATGGAGTAATTTTCATTTCCGTTCAGGGTCAGAACGCTTTTCTCAAATCCGTCGGGAATCTGCAGATCTGCTTTCTGCAGTTCGATCCGCTCCTGCTCTCTCGGATCACGGTCCATGCAGGGAACTTTCATGAGAAAACGGCAGATATTTGCCGCACATCTCTGCAGCTCGCCCCGCGTCAGTTCTTTATCAGCCAGCGCCTGCGCCAGGTCATCGCCGTAGGCATTGTCTTCGGCTCCGTGATTGGGAACGACCATGTACAGATCATTCTGTGCTCTGACCATATAGGAGGCGCGCTGTCTGCTGCTGGGGCCGCCCAGGAACGGATGGTTCATGCATGCCCACCAGTCGGTCATCACAATTCCCGTATATCCCCATTCTCCCCGGAGGATCGTTGTGTTCAGATCGTAACTGGATGCGGCCCAGTGGCCGTTGATCGCGTTGTAGGAAGTCATAATGGACTGAGCGCCGCCCTCCTTTACTGCCATCTCGAAACCTTTCAGATAGATCTCCCGAAGCGCGCGCTCTGACACTACATTGTTTTCTTCGGAACGGGCGGTCTCCTGATTGTTTGTCGCAAAATGCTTGATCGTTCCGGCGCCCTTTCCGGCGCTGATCCCGCGGACAGCCGCTGCTGCGAAGCATCCGGTCAGATACGGATCCTCTGAGAAATATTCAAAGTTCCGGCCGTTCAGAGGATGGCGGTGGATATTGATTCCCGGTCCGAGAAGCGTGTCCACCTGGTTGGCATACATTTCTTTCCCCTCAAGGGTGTACAGCTCTTCCACCAGCTCCGGATTCCAGGTAGATGCGAGCAAGGTTCCGATGGGCATCTGGGTTGCGGAGTAACCGCCTTCCATACGGATCCCGGACGGACCGTCCGCCGCGCATGCCACAGGGATCCCCATGGAGATCAGAGTGTCTGTGACTCCGCCAAAGGCGGACGCGGTGCCCGGTGTGACTTTCGGACTGCTCATGCCCTCTCCCCGGACGATCGCTTCCAGATCCTCATCGCTGAACTGGGCGATAAAGTCATCCATGGATGCTGCGGTTTCTGCCACATCGCGAAGTTTGATGCCGCGGTTTCCGGTCTGCGGCAGCTCCTGCGGCATTCTCCTGCGGATCCGGTCTTCCAGATCCACAGTGCGAAGCGGCGCTGACTCATATTCCAGGCTGCGGATACCGTTTTTCTCTTCAGCGCCAGGTTTCATCCGCTGAAATTCTTTTTCCGGAGCAAGAGCCTCCTCCAGTTGCTCTGTAATCGTCAGGGAAGAAACGGTCCAGCAGTCTTTGCCGTCAATTTTCACAGGCTGCAGATCACGGATACTGCCGCCTGCATGGAAAAAATAACCGCCGGGTTCCAGGACGTAAGCGGATTTTGCGCCGGATACGCCGCTGTCGTCATAAGATGCCAGATTTTTTACCGGCACGGTGAGGGAAATGCAGACGGATTCTCCGGGCTGGAGCAGACGCGTCTTCCGGAACGCTTTCAGTTCCAGAGCCGGTTTTCCAAGTGCTCCCTGAGGCGCGCTGACATAAAGCTGAACCGTCTCTTTGCCCGGCCGTGTTCCTGTATTTTCCACCTGGACCTGTACACAGATACATGTCTCCCCGTGTTTTTCTTTACAGGTGCCGCCAAGCGGTTTCAGAGAAAATTCCGTGTAAGAAAGCCCGAATCCAAAGGGATATAACACTTTTTCCGGACAGAAGGTTTCGAAATAGCGGTATCCCACATAGATATCTTCCTGATAGATGTTTTCTTTTTTTCCGCCGAAATTGGGACTGGACGGATAATCATCGATCGTTTTGGCAATGGTATCCGTCAGTTTTCCGCTGGGATTCACTTTTCCGGACAGTACATCGGCTGCCGCCAGACCGCCAATCTGTCCGCCCTGCCAGCAGTAAAGGACTGCTTTGATATGGCCATGGTAGCGTTCTTCCTCTACCCAGGTCATATCGATGATATTCGCCACATTCAGCAGTACCACCGTGTTTTCAAAAAATGTTGTGATCAGTTCCAGATTCTGCTTTTCCTGTGCAGTCAGGCAGTAACCGCCTTCTTCCGGAGTATTGTCTTTATCCTCCCCCGCGGTTCGCCCGATCACATAAACGGCTTTTTCGGATTTTCCGCGGGCGGTCCGGACGATTTCCTCGGTCAGATCCATATCCTTCTGATTCCAGGGTTCTCCGGCCCAAACTCCTCCGCCATCGTCGGCAGGGTGTGTCTGCCGCCAGTTTTCGTAGACAGACACCAGCTCCTCGTTGATACACAGATCCGGATTTTCACGGAATCCGTCCACCAGATTTTTGGTGTATGGAGCGTTGACAGCTCCGCCGGAACCGGTTCCGCTGCGATAAAAGTCGAGCTGGATCCGTCCGAAGACGGAGACACATTCTCTGTTGATGAAGGGTAAAATATGATCTTCGTTTTTCAGGAGCACAGCACCTTCCGCTGCCGCTTTCCTGCTGCACTCGGCAAGTTCCGGGATCACAGTTCCAAATTTTACAGTCTGCATGATGTTACCTCCTGCTGATTTTACTGAAATCAGCATATCTTATTTCGGGATAAGATGCTATAATAGTTTTGTTAAAAAATAACACTTTTTTGTCATGAGGGTGAAATGGAAGCTTATATCAGAGAAGAAAAAACTTATATTGACGGGATCCCCTGCGATTTTCTCTGTCATTTGCAGACAGCCGACTGCAGCGGCAGTGTTTATCCTGCGCATTATCATTCCTATATTGAGCTGCTTTTCGGTCTGGAGGGAGAATTTCGGATTTTTTTAAACGGTTCCTGGCATCAGTGGAAGGCCGGTGATCTGGTCGTGATCAGCGCTGAGGAGGTTCATCATATTTATGCCCTGTCGGATCATGGAGGGACATACATTGTCGTTCGTTTTATGCCGGAGTTTCTGCAGAATGATCTCGCCGGATCGGGAATCGATCCCGGGTATCTGCGCCCGCTGCTGTCCTCCGAAGCTTTGCAGGAGAAAGTAATCTCGAGGGAGGAGATGCATGGATCCGAAGTGCCGCGGTTGTTTCACAAGATCCTGAAAGAAACCGGGGAAAAGGAATACGCGTATGAACTGGCTGTACGGAGCCATCTCCTCGGGATTTATCTTTGGATGATACGCTACTGGCACAGACAGAATCCTGCATTTTTCAATTATACAGCAAGAGACAGGGAGCTTTTCCGGGCGCTGGAGCCTGCGCTGACTTATATGAATGAGAATTTCCGGCAGAATATCTCTGCCGGATCTCTGGCGGAACTGTGCGGGTTCAGTTACAGTTACTTTTCCCGTTCGTTCCAGCGTCTGATGCACCGGAAAATTCCCGATTACCTGAACAGCCTCCGGGTGGCGGAGGCGGAAAAGCTGTTGATTTCCACCTCGATGAGCGTCACGGAGATCGCACTGGCAACCGGGTTTGAGACTTCCAGTTATTTTATAAAAATATTCCGCCGTTATAAAAACCTGTCTCCGCGCCAGTTCCGAAAGATGCTGGAGCAGGTGTGATCAGATCTTCCGAAAAAGCGCTTCGATCTCTTCTTTTTCAGCGAGAGAATCAGAGAATGCCGTGGCGCTTCCTGCCGCCAGCGCCATACGAAAAGCAAAGCCGTAATCTTTTGTTTTCTGCCATCCCGCCAGAAATCCGGCGATCATGGAGTCGCCTGCGCCGACCCCGTTGACCAGCGTCCCTTCCGGTGCGGCGGATTCATGAAAGTTTCCGTCGGCATCCAGAAGAACAGCGCCTGCTCCGGCAAGAGAGACGAGTACGTTTACAGCGCCTGCTTCCTGAAGCTTCTGCGCATAGGGCAGAACTTCCCTGCGGGAGGAAATGGATCTGTGAAACAGTTCGCCGAGTTCGTGATGATTGGGCTTGATCAGAAACGGGTGCAGCGGCAGCGCCTGGCGGAGCGTTTCTCCCGACGCGTCCACAATCACGGAAATTTCCTCTTCCGGCAGCGAACGTATCATCCTGCAGTAAATGTCCGCCGGGACAGACGGAGGAACGCTTCCCGCCAGTACCAATGCATCGCCGGATCTCAGTCCGGAGAGTCGTTTCAGCAAAAGCATCAACTGCTTTTCCGGGATCTCCGGACCGCTGCCGTTAATCTCGGTGCCGTCGATGGACTGCAACTTGAGATTGATCCGGGACATTCCCTGATCCAGGGGAAAAAACTCTGCAGGGATTCCCGCTTCCCGAATCATCTCTTTGATCTTTTCTCCGGTGAATCCGGCGATAAATCCAAAGGCGGTGCTGGGAATCCCGAGATTTTTCAGGACCATCGAGACATTCAGTCCTTTCCCGCCGGGAAGGATCTTCTCGGAAGTTGTTCGATTAGTTTTGCCCGTCCGGAAATCGTCAACAGTAACGATATAATCGACAGACGGGTTGAGTGTAACAGTATAAATCATTGTTGAAAGCCTCCCATGATAATTCAGATAACTGTTCTGTTTCTTAGATGAGGTAAGGTATTGTCAGGAAAGGAGCCGATATGATCATCAGTGCAAGCCGCAGGACAGACCTGCCGGCATATTATTCCGAGTGGCTGCGGAACAGGATCGCCGCCGGTTTTGTTCTGGTACGGAATCCGTTTTCCGCTCATCAGGTCAGCCGGATCTCTCTGGACCCTGAGCATGTGGACGGGATTGTCTTCTGGTCGAAAAATCCTGCGCCAATGCTGGACTGTCTGGAGGAATTCCGGGAATATTCCTATTATTTTCAGTTTACACTGAACGCCTACGGCAGAGAGGTGGAGCCGGAACTGCCGTCTCTGGAAGAAAGGATCCGGACGTTTCTCCGGTTGTCGGATATGATCGGTCCGGAACGGGTTTTGTGGAGATATGATCCGGTTTTGATCAACCAGGTCTATACCATGGACTGGCACAGAAAGCAGTTCCGTTTTCTCTGTTCACAGTTGGCAGGCGCGACGTCCCTCTGTACCTTCAGCTTTCTGGATTTTTACCGGAAAATTGCAGGAAAAATCCGCCCATTGCAGCCGGTGCCATGGACGGATGATCTGCAGTTGGAAACGGCAAAAATGCTGGCAGAGACCGCCGCGGTTTATGGAATTCCGCTGGTTTCCTGCGCAGAGACAGGGGATTTTTCTTCTGTGGGAGTCCGGCATGGATGCTGTATCGACGCAGCACGCCTGAATGTCAGATACCTGAAGGACAAAAATCAGCGCCCTGCCTGCGGCTGCTGCCAGAGTGTGGACATCGGCAGATATAATACCTGCCGTAACGGATGCCTGTATTGCTATGCCAGCCAGAGTCCGGCGCGCATTGCGGCTGAGTGTGCACGCTATCGGCCGGACTCACCGCTGCTGTGCAGCGAACCGGACGGGAATGACCGGATCACTGAGAGAAAAGGATAACACCGGCTTTCCCTTTTACAGCTCCTGCTGTGTAAACCACGCCAGTGCATACTCTTTTACCGCCGGAACAACGGCCTCGATCTCTATGCCTGTTGTGTTGACACAGAGGTGATAATTTTCTTTCTGTCCCCATTTTTTGTCGCTGAACAGTTTCTGATGTCTGGCGCGCCCTTCGTCGATCTGCTGGATCTTTTTCTGGAGTTCTCTGTCACTGAGCGTTTTTACGTCGTCTCCTCTCAGCCGGCAGCGCGCCAGGCGGGAAGCCATGTCCGCGTAGACGAAAATCTTCAGTGGCCGGTATTTTTCCAGGATGATCCCGGACGTACGTCCTACGATCACGCAGTCGCCCTTCTGGGCGAGATTTTCAATGATATGCTGCTGAAGTCCCATGATCCTTATTTCATTTTGCATAACGGGATCCGGACCAAGGGCAAAGGTATGTCCGAAGGTCGGCAGATAATTCGGCGTCAGTCCCCGCTGCAGTACCTGCTCCACATAGTTTTCATCGTAATTTCCCTCTTTTGCGATTGCAAAAAGGATCTCTTTGTCATAAAACGGCACATCCAGAGCTTCTGCCAGACGTTTGCCCAGTTCTCTTCCTCCGCTTCCGAATTCACGGCTGATGGTAATGATCCTCATAAAACTTCACCTCTTTTTCTGTTGTGGAAACAGTTCATCCAGCTGAACGGTTTCCGCTGCTTGTTGGATAACACTGTTTGCTTATACCACAATTATAGCGTAGTTGTCTGTATATTTCCAGATAAAACAACATATTTTACAGGAAATTTGTTGCGGTTCAGTCAGGTCTGCGCATTTCCTGCGCAGACCGTGTGAAAACATAGCGCCTGTGGGCATCCAGCCCATCGCGAAACGATTCTCAATGGCTGGATGCCGGTTACAGTTCAGAAAAAAATATGGAATTTCTTCTTGACAACAGAAAAATCTGCGGTATAATGAAGCCAAATTGTAAAAGGTCAAACGCGTAGAACAGGACAAAATTTTCCGTGGAAAGTCCGAGGGACAGGTGCTTTCAGAGAGTTTCCGGCAGGTGTGAGGGAACAGCACAGACGGGAGATTATCCCCTGCGAGCAATCAGAGCGAACGGAGTCCAGTAGCCCTGACCGGTATCCCACCGTTAAAAGGGAGCCTGTTATATCCGGCAGTTGTCTTCTGTTTTAAACAAAAGAGCAGATCCGGACGACAGGACTGAGCGGCCGGTTCTCTGCAACCGGTAATTGAAGTGGTACCGCGGAATTATTATTTTCGTCTTCTTACGGAGTCATTCTGTAAGGAGATTTTTTTTGACCTTTTTACAATGCGGATCCGATGCATTCCCTTGCACACGGAAACGCTGCCGTAACAGTTCAGCCAACCGGACTGTTACATGCTGCCGGCATCTCGCCGGGAATTTTATTTACATAAAAGGAGAGTGGGGATATCATGAACACATTGGTAATCGTACTGATCGCTGCCGTATGTCTTCTGGCAGCTTATGTACTGTATGGACGCTGGCTGGCGAAAAAATGGGGTATTGATCCGAAAGCGAAAACGCCGGCAGTCACACACAATGACGGACAGGATTACGTGCCAACAGACGGATGGACCGTATTCGCGCACCAGTTTTCGTCTATCGCCGGAGCCGGACCTGTTACAGGGGCAATCCAGGCGGCAGCCTTCGGATGGCTTCCGGTCCTTCTGTGGATCCTGCTGGGCGGGATTTTCTTCGGTGCGGTGACAGATTTCGGCGCGCTGTACGCCAGTGTCAAAAACGACGGAAAGTCCATGGGTCTGCTGATCGAAAAATATATCGGGAAAACAGGAAGAAAACTGTTTCTCGGGTTCTGCTGGCTGTTTACGCTGATCGTCATGGCGGCGTTTGCCGATATGGTGGCGGATACCTTTAATGCTTATGTCGTGACAGACGGAGTGACGACCCTTTCAGAAAATGCAACCGTCAACGGCGCCGCAGGCAGTATTTCGCTGTTCTTTATCCTGTTTGCCGCTGTCTTCGGGCTGATCCAGCGGAAAATGAGATTCACCGGATGGAAAGAAGTGGCGCTCGGTCTTGTGTGTACAGTGCTTGCATTTGTGTTTGGTATGAACCTTCCGGTGATCCTCGGAAAAGATATGTGGATCTATATCGCGTTTGTCTACATCTTCCTTGCTGCCGTTCTGCCGATGTGGTTTCTGATGCAGCCGAGAGATTACATGTCCACATTTATGTTTGTCGGTATGATCGCCGGCGCTGTTCTGGGTCTGATCTTCGCACATCCTGCGATGAATCTTCCTGCCTATACAGGATTTCACAATGACAGTCTGGGGGATCTTTTCCCGATCCTGTTCGTAACTGTTGCCTGCGGCGCAGTCTCCGGATTTCATAGTCTGGTTTCTTCCGGAACATCGTCGAAGACGGTTTCCAACGAAAAAGATATGCTGAAGGTCGGTTACGGAGCGATGGTTCTGGAAAGCCTTCTGGCAGTCATTGCTTTGTGCGTGGCTGGCGCCGCAGCAAGCGCAGACGGGACGGCTGCTGTCGGTACACCGTTCCAGATTTTTTCTTCCGGTGTGGCAGGATTCCTGGAAATGTTCGGAATCCCTGTCTACGTGGCGCAGAGCTTTATGACGATGTGTGTATCTGCCCTGGCGTTCACGACCCTGGATTCGGTTGCCCGGATCGGACGTATGTCTTTCCAGGAACTGTTCAGTGTAGATGATATGGAACATGCGGAAGGCTGGAGGAAAGTTCTCTGTAATAAGTATTTTGCGACTCTGATCACTCTGTTCTTCGGATACGTGCTGACACAGGTGGGATATTCGAATATCTGGCCGCTGTTCGGAAGCGCAAATCAGCTGCTGAGCGCGTTGGTATTGATCACCCTCTGTGTATTCCTGAAAGTGACCGGAAGAGAGATGAGGACCCTGATCCCGCCGTTTGTAATCATGCTCTGCGTGACTTTCACCGCTCTTGTTCAGCGACTGATCGCTCTGGTGAATGCGTTTGTGAACGGTACCGGAGTGTTTATGGTAGAAGGTCTGCAACTGATCGTTGCGGTGCTTCTGGTGATCCTCGGAGTGACGATTGTGTATACCTCCGGAAAAGAACTGATACGGAAGAAAACAGTAAAATAAATGACAGCCGTTCCTTCGGCTGAATAAAAAACCTCCGCTGTCAATGAATACAGACAGCGGAGGTTTTTGCAGCGGGGATAATCTGACGAACCGATTATTGCTCCAGGACAGTAACTATGTTCTCTCCTGCTTCCGGAATATCCCGGATGATCTCGCCGACCGACGGAACGGTGATGCTGCCGGACAGTGGATTTTTGATACTGATCACCGGAGTGGTGATCTCTGCTTCCACTTCCGAGCGTTCGAAGGCGAGATCTGTGTCGATCATCTCGCAGTTGATCAGCTTCAGATTTTTACAGTAGCACAGGGGCTGCGTACCGATGATCTTACAGTTTTCGAACGTAACATTCTCACAGTACCATGCAAGATACTCACCTTTGACAACACTGTCGCGGACAACGATGTTTTTTGCATGCCAGAAGGCATCCTTCGTGTCGAAGTTGCAGTTTTCAAATACGGAATCTTCGATATACTGGAAAGAGTATTTTCCTTTCATCCTCACATTCCGGAAATACAGATGGCTGGAACGCATCATAAAATATTCACTCTCAGCGGTACAGTCATCCATCTCGATTCTCTGAACGGACCATCCGAATTCCGGAGAGACAATATCGCAGCCTTTCAGTTTCACATCACTGCATTCCCGCAGCGCTTTGATCCCGTGGAGCGTTGTGTCTGTGATCTCAACATGGTCCGAATACCACAGCGCCGCACGGCAAAGTTCCGTCATCTCGGAATCGGATATCTTCAGTTCATGGTCATGCCAGAAAGGGTACCGAAGATTGAAAAAGCTATGTATCGCCTGTACGTTCTCGCACTCTTTGAAAGCGCTTTCTCCGTCTGCCGGTCCGTCGAAGGAGCAGTCTCTTACAATAAGATCTTTGCTGCCGTAAAGGGCACGTTCTTCGTCAAAAGTCTGGTTTTGTATCGTATTCATCTCACTGATTCCTCTTTTCTCATATGATTGATTCTTTGAGTCCATTATAACTCGTTACGGCCTCTCAGACAAATACTTGTTCTTTATACTTTCATATTAAAAAAATGAATAGATCATTTGCGGGCAGATCCGGTATTTTTTCCTGTCCGCCAAAAGAAAGACTGCAAAAAGACCCGGCGACAGCGAACGATCGCCGGCGCAGAGTCCTTTTGCCAATCTTTTTTCGGATTAATTTTTGAAATAACAGTATTTCATAACTGTTCCTTTTATTTCTGGACAATATTGATGATACGTCCCGGTACATAGATTTCTTTTACGATGGTTCCCGTCAGCTTGTCGGCAACAGCCTCTTTTCCGGCTGCGATCGCGTCTTCCTTGGAAATGTCGTGCGCGACACTGATGACTGCACGGGTTTTTCCATTGATCTGAACCGCTACCTCAACTTCATCGTCCTTCATCGCCTCTTCATCGTGTTTCGGCCATCCGGCGCGGAAGATGGTCTCTGTATGTCCATACTGTTCCCAAACTTCCTCGGCGATATGGGGAGCAAACGGGGAAAGAAGGATCGCAAAGGTTTCGATCGTCTCTCTGTCGATGCCGCCTTTTTTGTCCAGTTCGATCAGTTTGTTGTTATATTCCATGAATGCGGAGATCGCTGTGTTCAGGCTGAAGCTTTCCAATCGTGCGGTTACGTCGTGGATCAGGCGGTGACGGATCTTCAGCATCTCTTTCGTCGCCTTTACGTCTCTGTCTTTGTTGTCCATGGCCAGTTTCCAGAAACGTTTCAGGAAACGGTTGACACCGTCGATTCCGCGGTCATCCCACTCCGCATCCAGTTCCGGCGGTCCGACGAAGAGCTCATACATTCTCAGGGAATCACAGCCGTAATCTCTTACCAGATCATCCGGAGAAACAACGTTTCCTTTGGATTTGCTCATCTTGATCCCGTTTTTGCCGTTGATCATACCCTGGTTGAAAAGCTTGGTGAACGGCTCGTCGAAATCGATGACCCCGATGTCATGAAGGAATTTCGTGTAGAAACGGGAATACAGCAGATGAAGCACCGCATGTTCCACACCGCCGATGTACATGTCTACCGGGAGATATTTGTCTGCCTTTTCTTTGGAGACAAGCTCTTTATCGTTTTTGTTGTCCACGTAGCGCAGGAAATACCACGAGGAACCTGCCCACTGGGGCATCGTGTTCGTCTCGCGCTTTGCTGCAGCACCGCAGACCGGACAGGTGCAGTTTACCCACTCATCGATGGCCGCCAGCGGAGATTCGCCGGTTCCTGTCGGCTGGTAGCTCTCTACTTCCGGGAGACGCAGCGGAAGCTGGTCTTCCGGTACAGGAACATTTCCGCAGTGCGGGCAGTGGATGATCGGGATCGGCTCGCCCCAGTAACGCTGACGGGAGAATACCCAGTCGCGCAGTTTGTAATTGACTTTTTTGCGGCCGAACCCTTTTTTCTCGATCATGTCCGGAGCCTCTTTTTTCAGAACGGAGGATTCCATTCCGTTCCACTCGCCGGAGTTGATCATGGTTCCGGATGCCTCTGTGTATGCCTCTTCCATATTTTCGATCTCTTTGCCGTCTTTTGCGATGACCTGAATGATCGGCAGATCAAATTTTTTCGCGAAGGCAAAGTCACGGTCGTCATGTGCCGGTACACACATGATCGCTCCGGTACCGTAATCCGCCAGAACGTAATCGGACAGCCAGATCGGAACCTTTGCGCCATTCAGCGGGTTGATCGCATAAGTGCCGGTAAATACACCGGTCTTCTCTTTGTCCTGCATACGGTCTACATTGGACTTCATGGAAGCCTGGAAAATGTACTGCTCCACTTCCTCTTTATGGTCGTCGGTCGCCAGGCTCTTTGCCAGAGCGTGCTCCGGAGCCAGTACCATGAAGGTTGCGCCGTACAGTGTATCCGGACGTGTCGTATAGACGGTGATCTTCTCGTCTCTTCCCTCCACCGGGAAATCGACTTCCGCACCGTAAGAACGGCCGATCCAGTCGGTCTGCATCTTCTTAACTTTTTCCGGCCAGTCCAGTTTGTCCAGATCTTCCAGCAGACGGTCAGCGTACTTGGTGATCCGCAGCATCCACTGACGGAGATTTTTCTTTGTCACCGGAGTGCCGCAGCGCTCACATTTTCCGTCCACGACCTCCTCATTGGCAAGGCCGGTCTTACAGGACGGACACCAGTTGATCGGGAACTCTTTCTCATAAGCAAGTCCGTTTTTAAACATCTGTACAAAGATCCACTGGGTCCATTTGTAGAAGTTCGGATCTGTAGTGTTGACTTCCATATCCCAGTCATAGATCGCAGCGATGTCCTGAATCTGCCGTTTGATGTTGGCGATGTTCTGTTTGGTGGAGATTTCCGGATGGATTCCCATCTTGATCGCATAGTTTTCCGCCGGAAGGCCGAAAGCATCCCATCCCATCGGATGGATCACATAATAGTTCTGCTGCAGTTTATAGCGGCTCCATACGTCGGAGATCACATAGCCTCTCCAGTGGCCGACATGAAGACCGTTTCCTGACGGATACGGGAACATATCCAGACAATAATATTTCTGTTTTTCTTTTCCGTTTTCATCCACTTTCGGATTGACGGGCTTCTCTTCCCATTTCACCCGCCATTTTGCTTCGATCGCCTTATGATTATAAGGTACTGCCATTTTTTCATCCTCCTGTTATTCTTTGCCCGGAAGACTTTTTATCTGATCGTACTGTCCGAAAGACTTTCCGGTCGAATAAAAAAGCCTTTCCGTCTTCTGTTTCCAGAGACGAAAAGGCTGTCTTTCCGCGGTACCACTCTTTTTCATCTGCAGATATCCTGCAGATGCGCTCAATGTCTCTTTAACGGGAAACGTCCGTCTTCGCTTACTGTAATCCGGTTTCGGCGAAGAAACTCCAAGGCCAGTTCAAAACGCGCATTCCCTGCCTTGCACCCTGGAAGGTATTTTGAATTTTTTTTTGAATTTCCAAAATACATTCCGCCGGCAGTTCTCTGAATCCTGCTGTCGCTCCTACTCTTCCTCTTCTCAGTTTTTTTATATGGCTAACAGTTATTCTACCCGTCCGGCGCTGATTTGTCAATAAAAATCTCAGAAATCAACCGACCGACGTATCCGCCCCGTTGGCGGAACGGCTATTTCCAAACAGCTCCGTCAGCAGGTCGAAATAGTTTTCGAATGTTTTCCGGCAGCATCCGGGGTTCGAGATCGTGATGTTTCCGGTTTTTAATCCGGGCAGAGAGAACGCCATCGCGATCCGGTGATCATCGTAGGTTTCGATGGTCGCCTTCCCGGGAATCCCGGGCCGGATCAGGATCCCGTCCTCCCCGGGAAGTTCCCGGCAGTCAATGCCCATCCGCTGCAGTTCTGTGCAGATCGCTGTGATGCGGTCCGATTCCTGGAATCGGATATGGCCGATGTTGGTGATCTTCGTCTCCGTAGATGCGAAGGGTGCGATAGCTGCGAGGGTCATTGTCTGATCGGAGAATTCTTTCATGTTCACGGTGACGCCTCTGAACTCCTGCATTCGGCTGCCGCGGACACAGATTCCGGTTTCGGTATCCTCCGAAGGACAGCCCATCTGTTCCAGGACTGAGAGAAATTTCAGATCCCCCTGCATGGAATCCGGATGGATCCCGCGTACTGTCACGTCGATTCCGAGCAGCGGCGCCATTCCATAGAAATAGCAGGCTCCGGACACATCCGGCTCGATATCATATTCCGTCAGACAGGTCTTCTGGCTGCCTGGAATTTGAATGGAACCATCCATTTCCTGCGCCCGGATCCCGAACTGCTCCATCATCTTCCTAGTGATCTGGATATAGGCGCCCTGTGTGCGGTCGCCTTCCATTTTTACTTTCAGCCCATTCGGAAGAAGCGTTCCGGTCATCAGAAACGCGCTGGCAAACTGACTGCTGATCGTCGTGTCCACCGTCACTTCCGTGAGATCCAGATGCTGTGCCTGTAATCGGAAAGGAAAATGTCCTTCCTCCTCCTGACAGGTGATCACAGCGCCGGCATTCCGAAGAATGGAGAGCAACGGTTCCATCGGACGCTTTTTCATCTGACCGGATGCATCCATCTGATAATCCCCTCCTGCAAAGGCGAGAAACACTGTGAGAAAACGGGCCGCCGTCCCCGCGCTGCGGACATTCAGACGGGCGTTTGGATTGGGAATCCGCCCGCCGGTTCCGACGATGCACACTTCTTTTGCTTCCTCCCGGATCCTCAGTTCAAACCCCAGCTCTTCCAGACAGGAAAGAACTGTCCTAGAATCGTCGCTGAACAGGACGCCTCTCAGCAGACACGGACCTTCGGACAGCGCGGCAAGAAGAAGCGCACGGTTGGTAATGCTCTTGGATCCGGGAACTGTGACGATGACAGGTTCTTTTCCCGAAGCCTTTGGCACATGATATAAATTTTCCACTGTTATACCTCCGGTTATCGTTTGCTGCATTCAGTGCTGTACATTCTGTTCCGCCATCGCTTTCATCAGGTTAAACGGCGGAAGCACACGGTCGATCGCTTCATACAGACCGTCGTCGTAGTTACAGCGCAGCTCGCAGGTACGGTCAAAGATCATCGTCGGTTCCTTCTCCGGCGTGACACTCTCCCACTCCGGCAGTTCTGCACAGGAAGGTTTTCCGGTACGGGCAAAGGACATCAGCGCTCCGAACATCTGCCGTTCCAGTTTTTCCGTGACGCCGGGGATCGTACATACCTCTACTTTGTCAGTGTTGCAGAAGAAAAACGGTATATCCGAACAGTGCCATGCGGCTTTCTGATACTGGAACGGAAATTCCAGGATAAAGTTATAGAGGAAGGTCTGTCCGTCTCCGTTTTCCGCGTGCATTGCGGCCAAGGTTTTTGTCGGCTGGCGCATGACACGATCCACCGAAAGCACATCCGTCACAGCTTTTCCGGGGTATGCAGCGTTAAACGCACGGATGATCTCATCCGTATGTTCCCCATAGACTTTTTCCAGTATCTCATGAGTCTCTTCCGCTGACAGGCTGTTTTTGTCGAACCGCGCCGGAACAAAGGAAAACTCTCCGAAAACAGAACCGATCATCAGAGGAATGCTGCGCGCACGGTCGCGAAGTCCATATTCCAGCGGACTGCCCTTGTAGTAGTCGTTCACCAAAGGAGTCCCGCCGACGTAGCCGCCTTTCGCTGCGATCGCCGGACGGACTTTTTCGTAAGCTTTGACAAGTTCGTAATATGGAACGGTTTCCAGTTTTTCGACTTCCTTTTCTTTCAGACCGAGTTCCTGAAGCATGGCGGTCACAATCTCGCGGCCGTCTCCGGTACAGTTCGGCATCAGGTTCTTGCTCCCGACTCCGCTCATGATCAGCGCTTTGTGGAACAGTCCGTCTGCATCCGGAATCTGCATCAGGTCCGCCACTTTCATGCCGCCGCCGGACTGGCCGAAGATCATGACGTTTTCCGGATCTCCTCCGAATGCAGCGATATTCTCATGTACCCACTGAAGAGCAGCTACAAGGTCCGCATTTCCCGCATTGCCGGAATTCCGGTATTTTTCTCCGAACGGAGAAAGATCCAGATAGCCAAGGATATTCAGGCGGTGATTGACGGAGACGACAACCACGTCGCCCTGCATACACATATTGAAACCATCGTAAGCCACCTGCTCGATGGAGGAACCTGAAGAATAGCCGCCGCCGTGGATCCACACGAGAACCGGCTGTTTTGCGCTGCTGTCCAGGGCCTTTGTCCAGATGTTCAGATTCTGGCAGTGTTCATTCTGCGGCCAGTAACGATGCGGGACCATCAGTTCGCCATTGGGCGTCTCCTGGTTTTTCAACGGGCATACAAAGCCGTAGGAAGTCGCTTCTTTTACCCCGTCCCAGGAGGATTTTACCGGCATCTGAAAACGATCTGCATATGCATAGGGAACGCCTTTGAAAATGTATTCTCCGTCACAGTAATAGCCTTTCAGTTTCCCGGAGGATGTTTCGACCACCGGAACGTCATCATACCTGAATTCTTTCATTTTAAATATCCACCTTTCCGCAAATCATATGATTAATTATACCTTTCTTTGAAAAAGGTGTAAAGAAAAACAGTTGAATTTTCTGTTTTGTTCGTTTATTCTGTAAACAGTTCTCAATGTTTGGGATCCCTGACAGAAATTTAAGCAACAGCATTCAGCGCGGTCAGGTACGGTCAACGGAGAATCGCTGAAAAAAACAGAGATAACGGGAGGAAGGAAAATGATTTATTTTAACTGTGATTACAACGAGGGAGCGCATCCGGCCATTTTACATAAGCTTCTGGAGACAAATATGGAGCAGACCATAGGATACGGCGAGGATGCGTACTGCGCGCAGGCGGCAGAGATCATTCAAAAACTCTGCAAAAAGGAAGATGCTGCCGTACATTTTGTTGTAGGCGGAACACAGGCGAATCTTACCGTGATCGATGCGGCGCTTCGCCCTTATCAGGGAGCGCTCTGTGCAGCAAGCGGCCATATCAATGTCCATGAGACCGGTGCGGTCGAGGCGACCGGACACAAAGTACTTGCATTGCCTCACAGTGACGGGAAAATCACGGCGGCGCAGGTTGCGGAGGCGATGGAGAAACATCTCACAGACGCTTCCGCCGAGCATACGGTTCAGCCTAAGCTGGTCTATATCTCCAGCCCTACGGAGTTTGGCACACTGTATACCAGAGCAGAACTGGAGGCGCTCCACGAAACCTGCCGCCGATACGGCCTGTATCTGTTCCTGGACGGAGCCCGCATGAGTTACGGACTGGCCGCATCCGGCAATGACGTAACCCTTCCGGTCCTGGCCGACTGCTGTGATGTCCTCTATCTGGGAGGGACCAAATGCGGCGCGTTGTTCGGGGAAGCCATTGTGATTACAAATCCGGAACTGAAGCAGGATTTCCGCTATATGATCAAACAGAAAGGCGGAATGCTTGCCAAGGGGCGTCTGCTGGGCATTCAGTTTCTGGAATTGTTAAAGGATGACATGAAACTGTATCTGGATCTTGCGGAACACGCCGACCGCCTGGCGGACCGGATCCGTGCTGCGATTCGAAAAAAAGGATTTGAGCTTGTCTGTGAGAATACCACCAACCAGATTTTCACGGTTCTCCCCGTCGACGGTGTGCGCGCTCTTTCGGAGCAGTTTGCACTTTC